>Ga0080013_1000423_pt1 | contig 59865 bp, 43 predicted proteins | sample ETNvirenome_6_85_FD_69236 | JGI IMG/M metagenome (GOLD analysis project Ga0080013, IMG submission 69236) | Marine viral communities from the Pacific Ocean - ETNP_6_85 (SPADES assembly) (version 2) | ecosystem: Environmental > Aquatic > Marine > Oceanic | place: Pacific Ocean | collected 2013-06-19 | reverse complement strand
TGCTTATGAACAGCACGGATTGAAATATACAATTGTCCGCCCGCATAACTTTTACGGTATTAAACAAAATATTTGGGATAAGTATAGAAATGTTTTGGGAATTTGGATGTATCAGATACTAAACGATCAGCAGCCTACGATTTTTGGCGATGGCAAACAAACAAGAGCATTCAGCTATGTTGATGATTCTTTAGAACCTTTTTGGAATGCTTCTCAAAATGAAAAATGTGTTGGAGAAATAATCAATTTAGGTGGAATCAAAGAGTATTCTATCAATGAAGCATGTGAAACATTAATCAAGGTATCTAAGAAAGACATTCAACCACTATATCTAGAAGAACGTCATGAAGCAAAACACGCATGGTGTACGTGGGATAAGTCTGTAGAGTTATTAAATTTTCAACACACTATCGATTTAGAAGAGGGCCTTTCTAGAATGTGGGAATGGGCAAAAAAACAACCAATGAGAAAAAGATTTGTTTGGTCAGAATATGAAATAAAGAAAGGCTTGTATAGTTTTTGGAGGGCTGATAAATGAGTGAAAATAATTTAAATGCGGATTTTATTAATTTTTTAATTAAGAAATTTAATTTTAAAAGCTATTTGGAAATCGGCGTTTTTAATGGGCACACATTTAATAATGTGCAATGTGAACAAAAGCATGGCATCGACCCAGTTGGTGGATCAGCAAATCTGGTATATGGTGGCAAACAAATGACCGACTCGGCCGGCGCCAACATATTAATACCCTACAATCCCGCACAATATCAATTTACATCAGACGAATTTTTTACATTTCTCAACCCAGAAAAGAAATATGATATAATTTATGTAGATGGAGACCACCGCGTTGAATTTGTTGATAGAGACATAGAAAATTCTCTTAAACATGTTTCTGAAAATGGAATTATTATTGTAGATGATATCTCCCCGCCTTTCGGCACGGAATTAACTTTGCAACCTTGGATGAGCTGGATCAAATTAAGATGCAATAGAAATGATTTATCTATGGCTTCCGTAAAGACCGGAGGCCCATCATGGACTCAGTGGCCGGCAATGGGAATAATAAAATTTGGCAAACAAGAAACCTTGGATAAATCCAGAATGCAAGAATTTTTAGAAGTTGATTGTTTTAATAAAAATAGAAATAAAATATTAAATATATTAAGTCATGACGACATTAATGGTTTCTTGGAGGGTTGATAATAAAAATGAATAATTATGGAATATTTGTTTATACAACGCATAAAAATTTCTCTAGATGCCAAAAAATATTGGAAACTTGGGGAAGTAACATAGAAAATTTATTTTTTTATACAGATCGAGAGCCCGAGGCCAATACAAAAGGTAATTTTATCAAAGTTACGGATGACGATACCTACGATTCTAATGTTATTAAAAATCTTTATGCGATATTGGACGCACAAAAGAGAAACTATGATTGGTCTCTTTTTTTAGGAGATGATAATTATTTATTTAAAAAGAATTTTGAATCATATATAAATTCTCAAAATAATATAGAAAATTCTATATTTGGGTCTGAACTGCTTGGGACTTGGTATAACAAACGTACGAATCGTGCTTATGATTTTAAATATTTAGACGGCGGCGGCGGAATACTTTTCAACAAAACATCTTTAAATAATTTTGTTTTATTGATGGATGAAAACTTAGAATCCTATATTGACAACGAAGATCTAAGTAAATTTTCAGATATTGCAATAGAATTAATTAGACAAAAAGGAGATATATCCATTAACACAACGACGAATTCAGCCGAACTTGGGCCGATAAAACAACGTGCCACTCCCGGGCAAAATGATCAATTATATTACGGCCCAGTTGAAGGCTGGAAAGAATATGTTGATGGCTTATATTTTGGTTCCATGGCCCCGTGGAATGTTGGCAGCGATGAAATGTTAAAAAATGCAATAACACTTCATCATGTAAATGAGCAGCCAGTCATCAAAAATGGTCGTGAGTGGAGCCTCGATAAACTTTGGGAATACGAAAATAATATAAACAACGAAGAGGTTAGTAAATGAAAATAGCTTTATGTTTATCTGGCTTTATTGGCAATGCAAACAAGTGGCTTGAAGGCGTTGAATTGGATTATAATTACGGATATGAGTACTTGAATGATTCAATATTGAGCAACGGCGCCACCGACGTTTTTATTCATAGTTACAGCCTAGAGCATGAAAAAGGTCTCCGAGATTTATACAAACCAGTAAAAGCCACATTTGAGTCAAATCCTGATTTTAAATTTAGAGGGGAAATATCAAAAGACGATCTTCCCTCTCCATATACATTTTGTATACAAAGTATGTGGTATTCTAGAAAATGTGCCGTTGATTTGGCGATTAAGCATGAAGAAGAAAACAATTTTAAATATGATTTTGTACTCTTAACAAGATTTGATATTGCTCTATTCAAAAAGTTTGAATTTGAAAAATATGATACTTCTAAGCTTTACATTGCTGGGCCAATAATATATAATAAAACTAGCAAAGGCACAACTGTGCCTTACAAAATAAACGATATGTATTTTATGGCAAATTCTGATCTACTTAAAGACGTTGTAGAAGTATCTGATACTTATGAAAATATTGCTATAAATTTGAATTCTAATTGGCCAATGGAGAAGGTTAGTTCTCACATAATTATAACTGAACAATTGCTTAGAAAGAATATTTTTGATAAAGTAGAATGTTTGTTTACTAGGCCATGGGAATCTTCAACCGCATGGAACACAAATGCGGATATTCGTTTTTTGCGATCTGATCCAAGTGTAAAATACATATAATTAATCACATTTTGGCTAGCGGGAAAAATAAAATGGAAGACTCTAAAAAAAATAGCGGCAAAAAAATCAAAATTGAAAACCTCTCCCTTTCCAAGGGAACAGAAGACGGCGAACAACACGCAGAATATAAGTCAGATTTGGACGATAAACATACTCGCGTAGTTGACCGCAGATTAGGAACTAAAGATGTTAACCCTCTATTAAAAATAAATTACGATGGGGATAACTTTAAGGACACAAAAGGACCTAAAGACTATAAGCTGCCAAAGTTGCGAAAAGGCGAAAAACGAGGCCGAATGCTTTTCGTTATGATGGATCAATATGATAGAATACCAAATTGGACATATGGCCCTTCTTATTTAGCCGCAGTGCTCGAAGAAAATGATTATGATATTGAAATTTTCAATGGAACATGCTGGCACCTGAGCGCAAAAGATCTTGAAAAATTCTTACTAGACAGAGAACATTTCGATTATATAGGAATTGGCTATCTAACAAATTATGTTCATGACGTTATTGAGCACATACAAGCAATTCGCTCGGCGTCTCCAGATTCAAAAATTATATTGGGAGGAAACGGCTATTCGCCAATCCCGGCTTTTTATCTTGCCAAAACAGGCGCCGATTATGGAGTATCTGGAGAGGCCGAGACTTCACTCTTAAATTTAGTTAATGCATTATCAATTGGCAAATCAGTTGAAAATATACCATCTGTTTCTTTTAGAGATGGTAAAGACATTTATGTTTCAGACTTAAGAGAACCTGTGCCGCTTATTTCAAAAATACCACAACCGGCGTATCATCTTTTCCCCATCGAAAGTTATATATGGTATGAAAATCGCGGCTACCATAAAGGAATAAAAGCATTTAATTTCCTTTCCAGCCGCGGCTGCCCTTTCCGTTGTAATTTTTGCTACAGACTTGAGGAGGGTTTTCGATACCGACCATTCGATGATGTTTTAGCAGAGTTTTCTTTTTTAAACGAACGGTATGGTATATCTCACTTTAACATGTCAGATGAGCTTTTCATGACCAGCAAAAAGCATGTCATTAATTTTTCTAGCAAATTAGCCACCGCAATGGATACTGGCGTAATTCCACGAATTTCATGGGAAACTACAGGAAGACTCAATATTGTAGATACAGATGTGGCAAATGCAATGGCAGGAGCCGGCTGCAATAGAATTTTATATGGTTTAGAGTCTGGAGACACAAAAGTTTTGGAATTGATGAATAAGAAAACTTCATATGAAATGATTGAATCTGGAATTGAAGCAACTTTTAATGCTGGCATGGAAGTGCAATTGCCTTGCATGTTTGGTAATATTGGCGAAACAGCTGATTCCGTAAAGAAGACTGTTGAAATTTTAAATAAATATGGTGGCACCGATGAGAGATTATTGAGACCAGTAACACCATATCCCGGCTCACCCCTTTATAAGTATGCACTAGAAAAAGGCCTATTGAAAGATCACGAACATTTCTTTGAGATCTCAAAAAATCCGGACCTTTTAACAATAAACTTCACTGAAATGGACGATGAAACCTTTTATAAAGTCATGTACGAAGCAAATGTGGAATTAATCGACGCTTATCATGAAAGAATGAAAGAGTATGAAAAGAAATCGTTTTCACAACTATATTTTAAGGGTGACGATTCAAGCGCACACCTCGTGGAACATCGAACTTAAAATATAATTAAATTCAATAAATTAATATGAGATAATAGAGACATAGAGAAAGGCCCCAATATGTCAAAATCAAACAAAGCAGTATTCATAACTGTGCGCACTGCCTCAACAAGGCTACCAAACAAGGCACTCATAAAGATTAAAAATAAAACCACTATCGAACATTTAATCCAGCGCGTAAAGAGATCTAAATTAGCAGACAAAGTAATTTTATGCACAACAGAACTTCCAGAAGATGACATATTGTGTAAAATAGCTGAAAGAAATGGTATCTTATTTTTTCGAGGAAGTATACCGGATAAATTAGAAAGATGGAGAGGCGCCTGCAATAAATTTGATATTGATTTTTTCGTAACCGCCGATGGCGATGATTTATTTTGCGAACCAGAATTGATTGATTTGGCTTTTAATCAATATGAAGAAAGTAGTCGGCAAATAGATTTTTTGAAATCAGACGATGTTATATGTGGTGCGTTTACTTATGGAATAAAAACTGAAGCCCTCGACAAGGCCTGTGAAATGAAAGATACAGATGATACCGAAATGATGTGGGTTTATTTTACAGAAACTAGTCTATTCAACGTACAGGACTTAAATAATATTCCAGAAATATACCTTCGTAATGATATTCGTATGACTTTAGATTATGAAGATGATTTAAAGTTCTTTACAAACATTATTGAATATTTTGACGACGATAAATTTACATTAAGAAATATTGTTAAATACCTTGACAATAATGATGAAGTAAAGTATATTAACTATTATCTCCACGAACGGTGGTCCAATAATCAAAAAAATAAAATTAAATTGGCGTTAAAGTGAAAAATCCTACCAAATATCGCGGTAATGAACTTTTATATGTTGAAAAGGTTCTAAATTCTGAAAATTGGGCTTCCACGGCTGGAAGCTGGAACCAAGTCTTAGAGCAACAATTTGCTGAAAAGTTTGATGCAAAATACGCAGTGGCATTTAATTCAGGAACATCAACTTTGCATGCCGCTTTGGAAGCATGCGGTGTTCAAGAGGGGGATGAAGTAATATCACCCGCCCTTTCTGTCATTATGGACACTACAGCAACTATACATGCAAATGCAATTCCAGTTTATGCAGACGTTAATCCAGATACATTCACAGTTGACCCGGAAGATATTAGGAGAAAGATTACTTCACGTACAAAAGCAATTATTGTTGTTTCATTGTATGGCTTGCCTTGCGATATGGATCCAATAATGAAAATTGCTGATGAACATGGAATACCAGTTATTGAAGATAATGCTCAGTGTTTTTTAAGCAAATATAAAGGTAGAAAAACTGGCACCATAGGAAAAATAGCGAGCTATAGTTTCGAAAATACCAAACATATATCTTGTGGTGAGGGTGGAATTATAATTACCAACGACGAAGAATTGGCTATGAATGCGAGAAAAATAGGTGGCCATGGTTTCAAGAACCTTAGAGCTTCCGAAGGTCGCGTTAGATTAAACCAGGACGTGTTTCAAAGCCCTTACTACAAGCGTCACGATGTTTTGGGGTGGAACTATAGATTATCTGAATTTAACGCAGCAGTGGCCCTCGCACAGCTTGAAAAGAGCGACGAATTGATTGACCTTAGAGTAAAGTCAGCAAATCTTTTTATTGATGCGATGAAGGGTTGTGATTACTTAATACCGCAAAAAACACCTGTTAATTATGAAAATTCCTATTATACTCTAGGTGTTAGATATGAAGGCGCTGAGCAAAATGGTGTTTCTTGGGAAAATTTTAGAAAAAAATATGTTGAATTGGGCGGCGATGGAATTTATGGCGCCTGGGCAATTCCATATTTTGAGCCGATGATGACAGAAAGACAGTTTGTTTATAGAAATAGAAAAATTTATGAAGACTTAAAGTATGAAAAGGGCCTTTGTCCTGTGGCGGAGAGACTGCAACCAAAAATAATGCAATTTAAAACAAACTATAGAGATTTAGAATTAGCTAAGTACAAAGCGAATGCTTTAAAAAGAACAATAGAACACTTTAACTTCAAAAGGTGGCCAAATGTATGATATCGATTTCTATATGAAATCTCATGAACTTAAAAAAAGGCTAGAAAGTGGCGAATCTATAACAAAAGATGAGTCACATTCTCTTTTTGAAAGTTTTAGATCTAAAGATCCTGTAATCTATAATATAGAAACTACAAATGCTTGCAATATGAGATGTAAGATGTGCCCACGAACCACAAAAATGAATAGAAGTATTACATTCTTGAAAAATGATTTTTATGAAAAACTGCTCACACAAATAAAACCTCACAATAAAGATCTTTGGAAAAAATGGGAAAGTTTTTGCACAGAGACATATGGAATTGCACCAGACGATCCAGCAAGCGAAAATCATTTTTTTCTTTATATAATTCCTAAAGTTATACAATTACATGGTTATGGCGACCCACTACTAGATAAGAATTTAGGAAATGTAATTAAATCTTTATCAAAACATGGTCTAGAGTCTTACTTTAGTTGCAATCCAGCCAATATTGATATTGAAAAAACTGTTGAAATGATGGAGTGCGGGTTAAGCTATTTGAAATATTCATTTGAAAGCACAGATGATACAAAATTTAAAGACATCAGAGGTAACGCAGCTAATTTTACAGAAGCGTTTGCGAAAACAATGGAAATTTTAAATATTAAAAAAGAAAAAGGATTCAAAACGCAGATTATCATAACAATGATTGATGTAGGTCACAACGAAGAACAAATGAAAGAGTTTGAAAAGTTGTCTGAAGTTTTCCAAGATGCAGATGTTTACATATATCTAAAAAGTGAAGATCAGCAGTGGTATAGAAAAGATGAAAGTTTATTAAATTATTTAGAAGACAGAGATAGACTAACCCCGGAACAAGAAAAAGATTTTTATGGAACTAATGCAATTCACTGGCTGGAATATTGCAAACATCCATGGATGTCTATGACTGTAAAATCTGATGGAGAAATACACATGTGCATGGAAGACTATAATAATGAAATTTTTCTAGGAAATGCTAGGGAAGATAGTTTATACGACATATGGAACGGCGAGCTTTATGAAAAATTTCGAAGAGATCACTTTGATTTGAACCCGTGCATAAAGTGCACCAAAGAATGTGATATGCCGAAGATTGGAGAATCTTTTTAAAATGGATATTCACAATTTAGAACAACCATATCTTATAGGTGAAATCGGCATAAATCATAATGGCGATATAAACACGGCTAAAAAATTGATGGACGCGGTAAACGCCTGTGGCTGGGACTGTGCCAAATTCCAAAAGAGGAACCCAGATGTTTGCGTCCCAGAGCACCAGAAAAATAAAATGCGAGAAACTCCATGGGGAAACATTCGATATATCGACTATAAATATAAAGTTGAATTTGGCAAAAAAGAATATAATATAGTTAATAAATACGCTGGCGATAAAAGCATTGATTGGGCAGTGTCTGTGTGGGATATAGATAGCTTGGAATTTATCATGAACTATGATACGCCATTTATAAAAATCCCTTCAGCCATGATGACAAACGATGATCTATTAAAGGAGTGCGCTAGAACGCAAAAAACAATCATTATGTCAACCGGTATGTCTGAAGTAAATGAAGTTGATAAAGCTGTGGAGTTGGTTCTTAAATATAATGATAGGCTGGTCTTGATGCATACAAACTCTAGTTATCCAACACCTGTCGATGAAATAAATTTACGACTAATACCATTTTTGAAAGAGAGATATGGCTGCGTGGTTGGGTACTCAGGGCATGAAGAGGACTTAGAGCCAACTGTTGTGGCTGTTGCATTGGGCGCCCAAATTGTTGAAAGGCACATAACCTTATCGCATGATATGTGGGGAACGGACCATAAGGCTAGCCTCGAAGTCCATGCAATGGATATGTTGCGCAAAAGAATAAAAGATGTTAAGTTGATGCTTGGTAGCGCCGAAAAAACAATCACAAGAAGCGAATTAGAGATTAGAAACAAATTAAGAGGAAATTAAAAATGAATTGCTATCTTTGCAATTGCTCTTCGGCGGAAAAAGTAGATGGAATTGTTAGAGATAAGCCTGAAGTTTCTATTTTAAAATGCCTGGATTGCAATCTTGTTTTTTTAGAAAATTTTAACCATATTGAAGAAAATTTTTATGAAGAATCAAAAATGAGAGAAGGCGAAGGGACATTTGAGGATTGGAGAGGCAGCACCTTTGTCGACGATAAAAGAAGGTTTATAGCATTTAAAGAGCAATTGCTCAATAAAGATGTCATGGATTTTGGGTCCGGAAACGGCGGATTTTTAAGCTTAGCTAAAACTCACGCCAAGAGTGTAACTGCTATAGAATTAGATAAAGAGGCTTATGAAACATATCAAAAAGAAGGAATTGATTTTTATTCCAACCTCAATGATTTACCATATGGCAAAAAGTTTGATATAATTACTGCCTTTCATGTGATTGAACATTTGAAAGATCCGATAGGCTATTTGAAAGAGATATCAAGACATTTAAAAAATGATGGGAAGATATTTTTAGAATTCCCCAACTCAGAAGATTGTTTGTTGTCATTATATAAATCCAAAGAATTTTCGAGATTTACATATTGGAGTTGCCACTTAATGCTTTTTAATGAAAATAATATAAAGAAAGTAATAAAAAAAGCAGAACTTAAATGCAACAACGTAAAGCAGATTCAAAGATATCCTCTTTCGAATCATCTTTATTGGCTATCTCACGGCAAGCCAGGTGGGCATGAAAAATGGTCTTTTTTTAATGCGGAAAAAATTAATAAAGAATATGAGAAGATTTTGTCCGACATTGGAGCGTGCGATACATTATTGGTTGAAATAACGAAAGGATAAAAGAAAAAATGGTAATTTATGTAGATATTGATGAAACAATTTGTAAAACACCAGGAGATGCACACACAGCAAGAAATTATGCAAATGCAAAACCTCTATTAAAAAACATTGAAAAATGTAATAAACTATATGAAGATGGTAATACAATTGTTTATTGGACTGCTAGAGGATGTACAACTGGCATAGATTGGTTTGACACCACAGAAAAACAATTAAAAGAATGGAATGTTAAATATCACGATTTAAAACTAAACAAGCCATTTTATGATTTGTTTATAGATGATAAAGCAATAAACTCAGAAGACTTTTTTAAGAAAGAAGAGGCAAATACATGAAACGAATATTAGTTTGCGGCGCCGGCGGTTTTATTGGCGGTGCAATGACAAAACAATTAAAAGAAGAAGGCCACTGGGTTCGCGGCGTAGATTTAAAATTTCATGAATTTTTTGACATAACGAAAGTTGCCGATGAGTTTTTAATCGGAGACCTCAGAGATCCCAAGGTTTGTGATTTAGTTATCGATGAGAATATAGATGAAATCTATCAATTCGCAGCAGATATGGGTGGTGCAGGATTTATATTTACTGGCGAAAATGACGCCGATATTATGCACAATTCTGCAATGATTAATCTTAATGTTGCAGAACAATGTGTTAAAAAGAAAATTAAGAAAGTGCTTTATTCGTCTTCTGCGTGCATATATCCAGAGTATAATCAAGTGGATCCAGATAATCCAAATTGCACAGAAGACTCTGCTTATCCTGCTTTTCCAGATTCTGAGTATGGCTGGGAAAAGTTGTTTAGTGAAAGACTCTGGCTAGCCTTTGCTAGAAATTATGGTTTAGATGTTAGCATTGCAAGATATCATAATATTTTTGGACCAGAAGGCACTTGGAACGGCGGTAGAGAAAAAGCCCCCGCAGCTTTTTGTAGAAAAGCATCACTCACTAAAAATGGAGAAAGCATTGAAGTGTGGGGTGATGGCAAACAAACAAGATCATTTTTGTATATTAATGAATGCATAGAGGCGACAAGAAGATTGATGGATTCAGATTTTACTGGCCCGGTTAATATCGGCTCAGAAGAAATGATAGCTATTAATGACTTTGCTCAAATGGCTATAGATGTTTCTGGAAAGGATTTGCAAATTCACAACATACAAGGTAAAGAATTTAAACGCAAATATGGATTTAAATGCCCTGTCGGAGTAAGAGGGAGAAACTCAGATAATGCTCTTATTCGTGAAAAACTGGGCTGGGACTACTCTCAAGCTTTAAGAATTGGAATGGAAAAAACTTATGCTTGGATTAATGAACAGGTTGAAAATACGCCTAAAATTTATGAATCGCCGGATGGCGGAAAGACTGTTCGCGTTAGATTAATGAAAAATTAGGAGAAAATAATGGCTAGATGTTTAGTTACGGGTCATAAAGGATATATTGGCTCAAAGGTATATGCGAGATTAAAGGAATTAGGTCATGAAGTACAAGGAATTGACCTTTTTGAGGGCAATGATATTCTTGCAATTTTTAAGGAATATTCTGACGGCAGCGGCAGATTTCATCCTTATTATTATGACTTTAAACCAGAATACGTTTTTCATTTGGCGTGCATACCGAGGGTTGTGTATAGTGTTGAAAATCCAGCGAAAACAATGAAAAATAATGTCCTAGCGGCAACATATGTTCTTAATTTCGCTAGAAAAATCGGAGCAAAGCGAGTCATTTATTCTGGATCTTCTTCGGTTGTCGGGAATGGAAATGGCCCAAGTAGCCCATATGGATTGCAAAAATTAATTTCAGAGATGGAATGTAAATTATATTCTGATTTGTATGGACTAGATACAGTTTCTTTACGTTATTTTAATGTTTATTCTCCCGATCAAGAAGCAACCGGACCCTATGCCACTGCAATTGCAAACTGGATGCAATGCATTAGGGGCGGAAAAACACCATATATTACTGGAGATGGGGAACAAAGAAGAGATATGCTGCACGTTTCTGATGCCGTAGGGGCAAATATTTTTGCAATGGAACACAAAGAAGATTTTAATGGGCAGCATTTTGACATTGGAACAGGCAGCAATATTTCTTTAAATCAAATTAAGGATATTGTTTTGAATCATTTTCCAGATGTAAAATTTGATTATGTAGAAGAAAGAAAAGGTGATGTATTATATACACAAGCTAATGTATTGCCTTTAAAAGAATTAGATTGGTGCACCAAAGTGAACATCTTTGATGGCATTAATGAGTGCTTTAAAATATTAAAAGAGAGGAGTTAGAAATGACACAAGATAGAAATATGTTTATGACCGATCAAGCGGTCGGAGCCGTAATGATGGCTTTACAAAAAAGCTTAATGGAACAAAGCGACATTGTTCCAACTTTGAAAGAATTTAAATTTAAACTTTCCGATAATGGTTTAATGGTAATGAATCCACCTATTGTTAAATTTGATGATGATTTTGAAGAAAAAAATAATGTCGATGGCTTTGATGTCGCCGGCGACCAACCAGAATAAAAATGCCTTTCTATTCTTATGAATGCGAAAAATGCAAAGAGCAGTTTACCGAGTTTCATTCAATAAAAGAAAAACTAACAGATTGCCCACATTGTAAAGCAGGGTCTTCATTAAAAAAGTTTTTTGGCGAGATTACCACAATAAAAAGTAAAAACGCTGGAAAAATTGTAAAGGAGTTTATTGAAGACGCTAAAAAAGAATTAAGTCATGAAAAAAATAAATTATCAAAAGAGGAGTATGAATAATGCTAATGATTATTTTTTTAATAATATCATTGTTATTTAATGTTTTTTTTGTTTGGTATGTATATCAAGTGCTGAAAAAGCTCCTCTTTGTTTCTGAAAACATTGGAGACTTATTGACGACACTAGAAAGTTTTGCTGAACATTTAGAAAGTGTTTACAAGCGAGAAACATATTATGGCGATCAGACATTAGAAAACTTGCTAGAACATTCAAAAAGCATTGCTGAAGAGATCCGGGCCTATAGAGATATTTATGATATCACACACGGCGAAGACGAAGAATTAAATGAGGTAGAAGAATATTATGGCGAGACGACGACGGAAGAGTAATCATTATTTTACAAAAGACCATGAAAATGCCATAATACAATACGCATTAACAGAAGATAATAAAATTCGCACAAAATTATATGCTAATTTTATTGGACCAGCTTTTGATGAGATGGTAGATAAGATAGTTTATACTTATAAATTTACAAATCTTCCAAATATAGATGATTTAAGAGATGAGTGTAAAATTTGGTTAACTACAATTTTGGATAAATATGATTCGAGCAAAGGATCAAAAGCTTTTTCTTATTTTAGCGTGATCACAAAAAATTGGTTTATTCATAAAATTAAAAAAAATACAAATAAAATCAAACGAGAAGTTCAACTAGAAGACACCCATATTAATGATTTTAGTAATTCAAAATTAGTTTCATATAATGATTACTATCAAAAAAGGAATGAACAAGAATTTTGGCAATTGCTTCATTCTGAAATAAAAGATTGGGAAGGCGAGAACCTTAAAGCAAACGAAAGAAAAGTTCTAGAAGCAGTTAAAATACTTTTTGAAAACTCCGAAGACATTGAAATTTTCAATAAAAAAGCTATTTACTTATATCTTAGGGAAATAACAGGCTTAAACACAAAACAAGTTGTAAACAATTTAAATAAAATAAGAATCCGATATCGGGAGTTCAAGAAAGAATGGAACAAAAATTAAAGGATATTAACGAGTACATCGAAAACGCGATTCAAAATATCCAAGATGATAGAGCAATCACCAGTAATTTATTAACAGATGTAATTACAGAAATAAAAAAGGCCCGGGCCTCCTCTTATGATTCTCATAAAGAATTAGGACAAATTGCGGCCAAATATGTTGAAACCCTTCAAAGATCTAATGAGCAATTAGTTAAAATTGCAACTCTTTTGCAAAAGAAAGAATCTAGAGTTAGCGTTGCAGAGCTTTCCGGCGAAGATAAGAGTGAGCTTTTTGATCTAATTCAGGAGAGTAAATAAATGGGTCAATGGCACGGCCAGCGATATCCGGAAGGAATTCGAATATTCGATCCGGGAACTAACGATCCTTTAACTGATGCTATTGAGACTTCATTTAGAGAGTTGTATGTAACAGAGACTAATTTTGCATCCCAAGCCCCGTTTCTTGCCGTTGTTGAAGACATAAGAGATGGCCCACCCGACGCAACTTCTTGGTCAGCTTATGAAGCCAGAGATCCAAATTTCTCTGGTGTTGACATTCCATATACTATACTTGCACGTGTGAAGTTATTTGATTTTTTGCCCCAAATTGCGGAATATGGCGACGGCAATTCGTATGACAATGATCTTGTTAACATGAAAAGTAGTGCAAATATGCAATTTATACCAACTAGGAACCCCGCTCCTGATCGACCGAAAATTGGAGAGAGAATTGAGGTAGATTGGGGTAAAAAAACTGGCATGCCATTGTTTGATTGGGATGCTCCTGTGTTCTTGCGACCAATAGATGATTCAAGATCTGAATTAGAAGCATTGCCGACATCAAAAACTGCAGCACAAGACGCCCATAATAAAGTCCCAGAGGATGCTGGAATGGCTTCGGTGTCCCCGTCCGCGGGATACTCAGGCGATTCTCCCGGCCCGGGCGAGACACAAAAAATTTTCAATGGAGAACCAGAACCAACAATTGGTAATAAAACACCAAGTTGGGAAGGATTGAAAACATATTCAAAAAATAAAAAAAAGATTGGCCCTTCGCCGGCCGCCGTTTACAATAAGAAAGAAATATATGTTGAAAAAAAAGTAGACTACCCAAGCCCGGGCCTCAAAAAAACAATCATAATACCACATGCCGGCCCCTCAAAGAATAATCCTAGGATTAAAATTGTTGAAAACACAACAGATAAAACAGAAATATATAGAAAAAATGGTAAAGCCTATCTTCTTCCCGAAGAAGAATTTGCATTTCAGCGCACAAATACAAAAATGATTATCTTAAGCGAGACGGGAGACTTTCATTCTGCACCCTATAATGGAATTAAAAAATCCCCTCTGATGCACTTTGGAATAGCAATGAATTCAAATCTCACCGTTGTTCATCCTGGCGGAACTGATTCGCCAGCAAATGTCTGCACAATCCGCGTAAATATACCATATGGCCTGACAATTGGAAATAGAAAAGGGACAATATCGAATAGCTGTGTGGGGTGTATGATTTCATCCCCCTTCGATGGAAGCGGTCTTAATTTTTTTAACTCACTGCAACCCTCTGTGATTAAAGATAGGGCAAACGACTGGATCTCCGAAAAAAAGATTCCAGGAGGCTACGAGGCGTTCATTTTGGGGCCGTACGGAACACCCGGATTAAGAACTGGCCCATCAGCAAACCAAAATTTTGAAACTCAAGATTTAGATTCAGGCGCCTTCTCTAGGGGATTTTTAACTTGGACAAAAACTGGCCATTATATATTGCCGACTATGATACAAGCTTTTACTTTATATGAACTAGTTAATAGTCTGATTAACAATCCACCAGAATCGTATTATTCGTGGGGATTTACAAAGCCTCGAAAAAATAATCATCAAATATCTTGGTCGTTTCCTGCTGCCGGTGGAGGCTCTCCAACATATCAATATAGCAATTTTATGTCCAAGACACCACAGGGGCAAATAAAAGTTGATTCTGGATTTCCATGGGGCAAAGTTGGAGAACATGGCTACAGAAAGCGTTCTGAATATCGCCGGTGGTGGGAAAATCAATTATTACCTAGAAAAAATATTTCTGGTATAGTTTCTAGCTCTAGGTGGGAAAATTTCACAGGGGGTACATTTTTAGAATATTATCTATTAGCGCGCTCTTTAAACTCTGGCCACAAAGAAGCCTGGTACATTGCTCTAGGAGCAGCTTCAGAAACGTTCCCTAAAAAATTTGGAGGAGTTGGATTGGGTCCGTCTCCTTTGCCAATGAATGCGGAAAGAAATAGATTACTAACAAAAGGGCAACAAATGTGGGCCAAAGCAACGAGACATGTACGAAAATAAATTAATTAAAAAACGGAGAGAAATATATGGCTGACGATAAGAAGCCTGCGCTTGATACAACAAAAACCAATCCAAGAAAAAGAGGAATTTCTGATAGGATTGCTAAAACTTCAAAAACCCAAAAATCTGGCGCCGGCTGCCGACATATACCAGCATATCCTAAGCCGACTTTTCACAAAGCACCATGTGAAAAGGTAATACAAAATCAATATAATGCTTGGATTGTTTTAGGAAGAGATCGTCCCGGCGGCAAAAAATCTGGCTACGGCGGTCTAGGAGATACTGATTGCGCTTCGATTGACATTGTTGTTGGAAGACCAGTAATCATGAAAAAAAACAATCAACCGACAAAGGTTCATCCAACCTTTAGGCCAGTCATCAACGCGGAGGGCGAAGAAGTTCCATTTGCATCTGATTCGGCAAGAATTTATATATCTGAAAAGACAAAACTGTATGAAAATTTTGGCTTAAGCTCTCACCCATCCGAAGGAACAAAAAGGTGGCATACGCCAACTAAACCACATGGCGCCCAGCCTCGTTCTGGCATTGGGATAAAAGCAGATCATGTTGCGATTATGGGGCAAGAGGGAATAAGACTAGTTACCAGGCCGGACACGCATAATTCTATGGGAAGTCCAATAGATACAGTTCCTGGGATTGATTTTATTGCAGGCGGCGGAAAATTAGGCACAGAAAGCTTGGAACCTTTGGTAAAGGGCGATAGATTAGTAGAATGTATACAGGAAATTTTTAAACATCTTGAAATATTAGAAGGCGATCTTTTGGGCGTGATAGTTGCGCAGCTAAAGATGAATGCGGCTATAGCAATGCATACACATGCATCTCCTTTTTTTGGCATAAACTCTGCGCCATCTTTGGAAGTAGCCAATTTGGGATTAACTACGAATTTTCGATTAGGCACTGTATCGGCAAAATCCGCTATAAGTCAAACGGCTAGCATAAAGGGCAAAACAATGTATTATACAAGCCCGATGGGCGGCCGCTATATTAATAGTTTACACGTGCATACAACTTAAAGATAAAGAGAGGTAAAAAGGTATTATGGCTGAAAAATGGGAAACAAAATGGAGCAACAATGAAGCTTTATATCCTGATTTCATTAATGATTTTGCAAAAATAGTATTAAAGCGCAATATTACATGGCGCAAATATGAACAGTCTATTTCTATGCCATTGTGGTCTGAGGTCGAAGCAAATAACGATAGGCCGGCCGGACAAATTAAAAAAATAGAAAATACTGAATGGTCATATTTTGTTATTGATTGGTTTAATTATGCAAATTCAACTAATAAAAAACCAGAGTCATGGAACGAGCCAGATAATACATTAAAAGACAAGCCAATAGGGGAACATTTTGATACATTTGTTCGAGAATCTTTAAAATATATTTTTACATTATCAGGCAAAAAATCAGACGGGCAGACAATACAAGCTTTTATGACAAAATATTTCAACGAATCTCCAGGCTTGATTGGAAGTCACGAAGATCATGTTATACAATTCGGTGATTATACTGTTGAGGCCCGCGGAAATAGTGAAGTATCCAACGCAGTTAGTCCCGGCCTACGATTTCTTGTAGGAATCAATACGATAGCTTTAAAACAATTGCCAGACGATACGCATGTTTTTGGTGGATCTCCAGGATATGCTAGATATTTTGATATTGATCCAAGCCGCTCTATGAAAATTAAAATTGGAGACATTAAAGATCATTTTGAACAAATGGCGAAACTCTTAAAGTTTTATCAAAGAGGGTGGAGCACGATGATCGCCCCACATATTGGCGGCGGCTTTTATATTCCAAAAACTAAACTCACCAAACAAGGCTTTGCCGAAGTCAAAATTACAGACGTCGATAAATCTTCTAGAGAAAAAATGAGGAAAAAGTCTGTAAATGTTGATTTGGGCGTATTGGCAGATGAAGTCGAAGCATTTGGTAAGGCTCTGAAAGAATTAGCTGACAAATCGGCAAATACACCTATTACATATTTTATGCCAAAGCGCTCTCAAGATGCTAAAGATGAAGATATAGACATAGCCAACGTGATGAAAAGTGATAAGTGGAAAGAAGATCCAACATATTATGATGATGAAGATATAGTTAAAAAGCCATCAGATACAGATTTTGCAAGTTTAGAGCCAGATCAAATTGCCAGAACAGCCGATAATAGATTTGGTAAAGATGAAAATATTTTAGAAATATACTTTACAGCCGGCAAAAAAACAGTTACAAAAACACTTCCCGATGGCCATATCGTAAAATACGTGCCCCCAACTGGCACTCGCGTACTTATGGTAACTGAATACGTTCCCGAAAGCACATTTACTAGTAAAGATATTGGTTGGGATTTTGACCAACCAGGCTCCACGGGCGTTGGCCGCTTAGGTGACATTCGTGACAAAAGAATATTGTTAACACACTTAGATGACTTTAAAAATGACAAAGCTGTGCAATCAGAAATGGTTGTTAACTTTTTATATAAAATACATCATTATTCTAATGTATGCAAAGGCCCAACAGGCTTGAAGACCGGCACTGGCACCACCGCCGGCACACCAGAAGTATTTGCAAGTTTTCTTAAAACAGGCGATTCAGAGAAGTTATTGGATCAGATGTCTTTTGATAAGTTCGTAGAAAGATATATCTATGATTACGAAATTAAATATCTTAATGATACACCGCCCGCAGCACTTCTTGAAAAATGGAGAAAAGCCGAAAAAGCCAGACTCACTAAAAATCCTTCATCTAATCAGGACGATGACGATGAAGATTATTCCACAATTGCCGATCCATCTTGGGCAAATAAATATGAAAAATATTATTCTGCAGAGGCTTTTACAAATTCTGCTGATTCTATAATGCTGGATATTGTAGGAGGCCCTACTCCACCGCGAGTTCGTTTGGGCGGCATGCCACATCCTATGAGCGGCATCTACAAACAAGTCTTAAATAATGCTGATGTAAAAACTTTAGCTATAAAAATGCTAAGATGCATGGCGCCAGACCGATGGTTAGAGATGTTGTGCCGCTATATTTTTGAAAATGGGGGAATAGACACCCTCTTAGACGGTCTAAGAAAAAGTGGCACGCTAGATGCGCTATTGGAGGCAAATAAAGATTTTGGAAAAATAGTAAATCAAGTACAACAATCGCGCGCCGTTCAACAAACTGAATATGTAAAACTGGAACATGAAAAAGAGCAATATAATCAAGAGATTCTACGCCTGGTTGACTTAAAGGAAAAATTAATAGACGAAATCCCGCCCGACGTGGAGCCGACGAAGCAGCAACAAAAAAAATTGGAGAATATTAATAATGAAATAAATGATTATGAAGGCAGAAGACAATTAGTTGAGCTGGATGAATATTCCACAAAATATAATGCTTCTGCGGGTTCTTATTTGCCGATAAGCCACGAACAAGCGGAAGACATGAAAAGAGCCAGTCGAGAGACCGCTAGAGCTATTAGCAACTTGAAAGATCCAAATCTTAAAGATAAGATTTGTAAAAACATTCTTAAATATGCAATCGAATTTGCTGAGATGATATATAATTCGACTCAATCACAAAAAGGCACAGAAAAAGCCATAGAAAAAATGCAAAAAGGAGGAAAAGGTGAAAAGGGCAAAAAAGAAGAGCCTTTTAGGATGCAACAGCCAAAATGGCCAGAATTACCATCAGATCCTATTAGTCAGTATGTAAGAATACTACTGGAGAAATTTATCGTTTGGACAATCTCAGGAATTATAACAGAGACGCTCAAAATACTTCTAAAAATAATTTATGAATGGTGCATGGAATTGCAGCGAAATCAAGAAGACGACAGACCCAGAAGACCTGGCCAAGCTAAATTTGAGGATTTGTTAGATGATAATCCGGATGAAGCTGCACAGGCTATGTGTCAAATGTTGGATCAATACGGTTTTTCTCCCGAGGCATGCGATGTCGAAGATTTTTTACAACTTTTATCTGATATAGAGTTGCTTTTATCTGAATTAGAAATTTGTGACCTTTTCAGAGGCAAGCCAGATCCAAATGTTGCGCAATATGTAAGGAATTTATTAGAAGTAAGATACCCAGGCATATTTGAAAAAATATCCAGAGGAGAAAAACATGCAATCGATGCTGCAATTGCAAAATTTTTCAATCAATTTGAAAATCTACTAGAAGAGGGCTATTGTGAAGATTTAACTGTTTCACTAGCAGAAATAGATGAAAATTTTGCTTGCTGTATGCCAATGCCGGCGCAACATGATGCACGTTGTTATTTATTAGAAGATTGGCTAACTGAAGAAGGCTTAAATAGTTGCATAGAAGAAGCAAAAGAAGAAGAATATAATAATTTAGCTTTCGCGCTAGATCTAGCAGCAGGAAAAAACCCAGTAGATACACCCCCTATATGGTGTGATGGAGAAAAAGATGGTATATTGCCCCACGATGTAGAACCATTAGGTTTTATTAATGATAGCTTGTTGGATATGGTTTTTTCCCCAATCGAGGCAACGTTTAGATCGGATTTTCATCTTTTTACTGATAAATATTTGAAACTAGCCGGAAGCGACGCTGCGAGCATGTTTTCGACTAGCGTTATGCCTACCGACGCCGACGACAAAGAAAATATTCTTGAGAACCTACAAGGCGGCATGTCTAATATAATATTGAAAAACTTAAGCGACGATTTCAAGAGTTTTATACCAGATACCTACGACATTGAAAGACGCCGGCATGCCCTATCACATAACACGGACGAAGATTCGGCTTTGTTTGATGTGCCAGATAGAGTAAAGTGGAATCCAGGATATGGCTTTAATAATGAAGTGTTTGAAGAAAACACATATGAAATAAGTATAGATAATCCTTTAGGCGCAGAAGGTCGCATTATATATAAATTGTCACCTATCAATGTAAGTGAGTATACAATCACTATAACATGGAAAGATAAAAGTGGCGAGGAATTCTTTTATTCTTATCTTATGAAAGGCGATGGCACCGTTCAGTGGTCCCATTCTAAACTTTTAGGCACTGAGGATCCCACAAAAGCTGACCTTGTAAAAAACCTAGCAGAAACGCCAACGGGCATGACTAGTCCTCCGGGCACGGAATTTCTCCCCACCGAAACTACACCAACCGATTCGGGCGACACTGATGGTGTACACTCATATTTGGCCGATTGGTTTGTGGACTTCTTTAAAAGTAAAGTTAGCCCATATCCATTCCCTTCGCTTACACCCATATGGGATTATGAACTGAAGGTCGAAAGAACGCTGGACGAGCAACTCAGAGAACTTTTCAATTCCATGACAATCTCAGTCATAGAAAGATTTGCTTTTGCAATATCTCAATCAAAGTTTTTTGATGTTAATAAGACATCTTTCGAAAAGATTTTTGCAAGCATGGTTCCTCAACAAGTTTTTCCAGTAGGAGAAACTTGCCATCCCGAAAATGATGCAAGTTTAATTCGTGTCAAAGCTTGGAAGCAATATGCAAAATCACGAAATAAAGACATTGAATGTGAGACGCAAAAGCGCTGGCCAAGCGCAATAAAACAATATAATAAAATGGGTTATGACGCACCCCCTCTGGCGGTTGCCGGCGCAGAAGGAATAATTTTAACCATGCTAAGATTATATAGCGTTGAAGCGGTAATGCGACTTCTTCCAGTGATATTCGCAGTTGGCTATGATGGGATTGTTGGAGGTGAAACAACTGAATTTATAACAGAATTGATATTAAAAGATTTGGAAAGAGTAGACAGGGGAGCAACGCCCACAGTAAATTCTCAGGTTCATGATAAAAACCCAGTTATAGTAGAAACTGAGCCTTATGCTAGTGCTAACTGGGGAAATACTTTTATTGAAGAACCTCCGTCTCCGGCACTGTCTCCGCGCCGTTTTGTAGTGCCAATTGCGAGAGAGTGGGATAAGACTTGGGTTTACTGGAACAGAACATCTTATACACAACCCGGCAAGTTCGCGAGAGCGCCAGGCGATGGCGGGTTTCCTAAAATATCTGTCCAGGCGATTGTAAAGCACACACATAAAAGTGGAGATGAACTAGTAGAACAAGACGACGGGACATTCAAATGTCCCGATTTCTCTGGCGTCCTTGGCAAAGGTCCATGTGTGACAAAATTGGAAGTTTGGCAGCCACCAGAAATAGAGTATAAAGTAGAGCCTTTTGTCCCAAAATTTCCAAAACATGTAATCCGCTTTGCAAACCAGATAATGAAAAATAGAACAGAAAAGTTGGAACGCGAAGGCGGCTTATTGTTTAGTGAAGGAAAGTCTTATCCATCAAGCCATTTTGACGATCTTTTTGGTTTAAATGGAATTAGATTTTTAGTCCGTGAACAAATAATGGATGTGGTACAGTTTTTTAGCGACAAAATGAATCGACATCTCCCGAATGCAAACATTGAAGAACTTCGAAAAATGTGGCTAAAGATGCTTGAATATGATGGTATATCGGTGCCAATTGATTGGAAAAGAGTTGCAACTAGTAATTTATTGGTCGATTCCTTTCCACGCGGATCAGGCGCCGGCGGCTCTGGCGCCCCTTCAAATTACGTAGGGGCAGGAAGATTTTTTGAATTTAAGACATTCGACTGGCCAGGAGACCGTCCGGAGGGCGAGCCCACACAATTTAATGCCTTCGTCCCCACTGACTTTTACGATCAGGTAAAAGGCGGCGGATTTGTATTACAGCCATATATACGAGCTAAAATAAACGGCGGCAAGGCCGATGGCAAGGATTTTGTCAACTTAGATCCCGAGCAGAGAGAAAAAATTAAGAAGATGCTAATGGAAAGAAGAGCGGAGCATTATCTTAATAATCCAAAGTTGTTCGATCCAAACTATAAATTGCCGGAAAATTTCGATGTCTCTAGACAGTTCGGGCCGTTAGACTATGTTGGGAAAGACTTTCCTCAGTACACATCCTCCGGCTTAAATAGAAACGCCTATCTATATCCAGGCGGCGCCGCCTGGAAAAATTGGTTTGGAAGAACTACCCAAGACGACGCGTATCGCTTTACCAAGAAGGCCGACAGCTCGCGCCACCGATATTGCCCGGGAGTAACAGGGAACACCCCATCACCCTGCGGGGAGAACAAGCCAATCAGTAACATGGGCTTAAATACAAATAAGTGGACGGATTATTACGGCAATCGTGCAGAAAGAATTATGATTGGATTTTTATATAATGATCCATGGGTGCAAAAAATGTGGAGCCCAAATGGCGGCCGAGTAGAAGGTGTGCATATTCAAGCGCATAGCCATGTTCCAAACGTTGGAACCGCCGGCTGGTGTATACCTAAGGCAAAGATTCGCTGGAATTGGACATTTTGGCAAGCCAAAAAGCATAGATGTGAATTTTTGCTCATGAATATTGGCTATCGCAAGAGTATGATGGCCGTCGCAAAGGATCTTCAAAATGTTGTTGAAGCCGATGTGGAAAGATCATTAAACGCACTTGAAAATTTTACTTTCGAAGTTGACAAAAAAGCGCATGGCGACATAAATGAGGGCGATGGCATCTATTTCAACTTGCAAGAATGGCATGATTTGTTTGGTACCGATGCTTTTGCCATATGGCTAGCCACCAAGACACAGTCAAAAGAGCCGTACACTAAATACTTTAGCGAATGGTCGTATGGGCTTCGATTGGCTTATGTTTTACCAGATGCTCCTGGCGAAGAATTCTCCGAAGACATTGAGGGGAGCCATATTCTCGCGGGGATCTTCACCGCGTCGCCCGGGCTGCAGCCCGGGCCGTCCCCGTCGCAGGAAACATGGGGCGATTGGCAACAGGCCAAAAAAAGCAGGAAGGCTTATCAAGGCATAGAATATGTTTATCCACCCACCCAAATTGGATCGACCGCGACCCAAGAGTACTATAGCGTGGATTTTGATTCGGAAGAGACAATAGAACAGCAAGTATTCAATAAACCCGGCTCCGTGACAACTGGCGCAACCGACGACACACCCGAGGTATCTACTACAACATATACCGCAAAGCAGGAGGAGGCCCTGACCATCGCGATGTCGCATACATATTATGAGATACCCTTTGTAGAGGTCGAAACGCCAGTCGCGGGCGGTCAAGCGGTGGAATTAGATTATTTTATAACGGTTAATGCTTGGGAACAGTTTCCATACGAAGAGCTATTTAATAAAATGATTCAGAACCCTAGCTTTAATGATCTTTTCGATAAAATCGACGCAGACACGCCAGGTCTGATTAGTTTAAAAAATATAGCAACAATGATGACATTTTATGGGCTTGTAGCTACAGATGCAATGCCACAATTTAAAAAAGCGTTTTTAAACACAAAAAAATTATTACGAGAAAATTTTTATACAATTTTGAACGCCCAAAGATATGATGAGGATCCAAAACTTTCTTCATCGGAGTCCGCAGCACTGGGTTTCCCAAATATCTTTGGACCAGTAATGTCCACGGCCGCAATGTTTCTTGCTGCTACTCCAATGTCAATTCTTAAAGGGCTTGTTACTTTGATAGATCCTGGTTGGAAAAAGTATCCATGGACACCAGCCGGCTGGGTCGCGTATTTTTTGCAAAAAACAGATAAGAATCCTTGGTTTGGAGATCTCGAAGACAAAAGATTAGCTTGCCCCGAAAAGCCACCCGAGCCAGATGAAAATGTTAAAATGTTAAGAAAAATAATGACAGAGGGCGGCGTAATGCAATCTACTCAAGATTTATTTTTTAAATATTTTGCGGATGACACAAAGCATTCTATTACGTCCGCCTTTTATAGCCAAATAGAACGCTTTGGCGACACAGTTGAATTAAAAAATAAAATGTCAGGTATATTTGCCCTTTTAGATGAATATATAATGGCATATGAGCGCATGCAGGTTGCCGATGACCTTGTGAGAGAGAACGTAAACATCTTGTTCGCTGATACTTTAGAAAATCTTGCATACGGCCCCTTGTACACGGACAGGAGCGATTGGCCAATGGTACCAGTTTTGTGGAATGCGCACAATAAAGGTGAAGTAAAAAATATGGTTTATGGATCTCTAGCATCGATAGGTCCAGATACCCATAGAAATATAACCGTGCCATACAGGGTGCAAAAAATAGTTCTCAAAGAGGTGATTGAGGCTTATGAATATAAAAAAGCACATTATTTTCGTGAGGAGAAAGATCCTATCACGTGGTATGAAAAAGTAACGAAGTGCGGCCCCGGAACAACTCCAGAAGAGCATTTTCCCTCCGCGGACGACACAGCTTTCCCGCTTCCGTTTGCCACGCTAAGAGATGATATAAATGAAAAACTGGCTGCCGATGACGTTATTAAAGGGGACTGGAGTACTGCGACATTAGTAATTGATCATTGGGGAACCGAGGAAAGCGAATTAACAGGGAAAAAGCTTTCTGATTATGCTTTGGATGATTTGCCTGAAAAAGTTAGACTTGGGACCCCGCACGGCTGGAGCACGTCGGAGTATAGCGGACACGTCGCCGCCGGCGGGTCCAGCGACGGGCGCAATTGGCGCCCCAAATCCGGTATGAATCCTTGTGCAAAAGACTACAAAGCATATTGCTTTGATACAATTTCTGGCGAAAATGTTAAAAAAGCATGGCTCGGCGGCTTCGGCTCACCGGCTTCGATATATGAAGTTATAGCAGCCCGAGTGCCTTATTATAACTATCTATATTGGGATGGCGATACCACATATCCCGGACTCATACTCCAGGCGATGACTGTATGGAATAATTTTAAAGAACAAATTAAAGCCCTTCCGCCCTGTGAGCACCCCGATAAAATTATTGACAATTATGCACTTTGCACCGCTAAATTTAAATTGGAAACAGCAATAGATTTTTTCGATGTAATTGCCAATAAACTTAATGAAATTTTGACAGATCCTGAAGAGGGTTTTGGCCTCTCTGCCGAAGATTTTGACTTTTTTGAAGAAAAGCCAAAGCTTTTTTGGGATGCCAAGGACTCAGAGCTAGCTGATGCACTGTTACCTTACATCGGAAAGTATTTCGACGAAAGAATATGGATGGAACAAGACGCGTTTTACCTTGGCAAATATGATCCGCTAGTAGGAGAATATGGCGTAAACGAGTCAAGCGTAAGCGATGCTGTATACAAAGAAGAAATGGACTAAAAAAATGAGGAGATAAAATATGCCAGGATTAGCACCCAAACTACCATTATCAATTGATAATATTGATGGCCATGCGTTAATAAAGTCTTATAATGAGCTTGTGACGCAAAATTTAAAAAATTTAATTCTTACCGCCCCGGGAGAGCGAATGATGGATCCAACTTTTGGAGTTGGTATTAGAAATTATTTATTTGAACATAATACTTCAGAGGTCCATCAAAAAATTACAGCAAATATTACAAAACAGGTTTCTAAATATATGCCCTTTTTAGCAGTTAGTGCAGTCGTATTGTCTCCAAAGGAAGATGTTGTTGATAGCGACCTTAACTCTATAGAAGTAAGAATAAAGTATTTTATTAAACCATTAAATGTAACTGATATTTTGAATATAACAGTTAATCAAACTAATTAGAATTAGAAAAAGGGAACTGATTACATGGCCATAAAAGAGAATGTACCAATTAATTATACTAGTAGAGATTTTGCTAGCATTAAAAGCGACCTAGTTGAGTATACAAAAAAATACTATCCAAACACATTTAAAGATTTCAATGAAGCATCTTTCGGCTCTTTAATGTTGGACACGGTTGCTTATGTTGGAGACATTCTTTCTTTCTATTTAGACTATCAGGCGAACGAGTCTTTTTTAGACACTTCTATAGAGATTGATAATGTACTAAGGCATGGTAGAGAATTAGGCTATAAACATGAACGGTTTTCTACTGCTACCGGCACTGTTTCATTTTACATTCTCGTGCCTGCAAATTCTAATGGCATTGGAGCCGATTTGGATTACGTTCCATTGTTAAAAAAAGGCAGCACTTTTACCGGCACAAATGGCAATACATATATTTTAAATGAAAATGTTGATTTTTCCGGAGAAGCAAACGAAGTAATTGCAGCAAAATTTGATGATTCTACCTCCGCCGTGACACAATATGCCATAAAAGCACAAGGCCAGGTCATAGCCGGCGAAATTGTATTAGATTTTGTTGATGTTGGGGAATATTCTTCATTTTATAGAACAGAATTGGCAGGCGCCGATAGGGTCTTGGAAATCTTATCTGCAACAGATAGTGATGGTCACGAATGGTTTGAAGTTGATTATTTATCTCAAGATATGGTAATGGTCCCAATCGTGAATAAAAATGCAGATAAATTGACAACACCTGCAATATTAAAACTTCTTTCTGTCCCTCGCCGCTTTGTTGTGGAAAAAGAAGCTGGAAAAACATTTTTACAATTTGGCTATGGATCCGAAAACGAAATTTCTTCTGAGAACCCAAGCCTCAAAGATCCGAGTCAGTTGGCGTTAAAAATTCACGGAAGACATCATATTAAAGATGAATCTTTTGATCCAACAAATTTGCTGTCATCAGACAAGTTTGGCGTAAGCCCATCAAACACAACATTGCAAATTACATATAGGATTGCTTCAACAGAGGATTCAAATGCAACCACAAACACAGTAACTAATGTGGGCGAGCCTGTATTTGAATTCCCCTCGGTTTTAGGTGGTGTTGTTTTAAATGCCAATACAATTGGCAAAGTTGTTGGCTCACTGGAGGTAAATAATGAATCTCCAATAACGGGTGACGTCTCTTTCCCAACACTAGAAGAAATTAAACATAGGATCCGATCCACGTTCCCGACACAAAATAGAGCGGTAACATTAGGAGATTATCAGAATGTAATTTACAGAATGCCTCCTGGCTTTGGCGCAGTGGCAAAGTGTCATATTATACCGGATGTTGATTCGTTCAAGCGTAATTTAAATGTGTATGTCTTGGCCGAAAATGCTAGCGGCCACTTAACACTGCCGAATGCTACATTGAAATCAAATATTAAAACTTGGCTAAATCAATATAAGATGATCAACGACACAATTGATATTTTAGATGGTAATGTTGCTAATATTGGAATTGAATTTGAGATCGTAAGCGTCGTGGAGAGCAATAAATTTGAAATTTTAAGTTTGGCCACCAGCAAGCTGAGAGAGTTCTATGCCGATAAAATATTTAGCATAGGGGAAAATTTTTATATAACTGATGTTTATAAGATATTGAATAAAATCCGCGGAGTGGCAGATACAATAAATGTTAAAATCGTGAAACGGACCGGCCCAGAATATTCTCAAGTTTATTATGACATAGATTATTTTACATCATCGGACGGTAGATATGTTGCAATGCCAGAAAATGGAATTTTTGAAATTAAATTTCCAAACACAGACATTAAAGGAATAGTTAAATAATGGCAATTAAAAGATATGTTGCGAATGCAGATACAACAATAACTAATGCTTTCGAGGCCAATCTTACAACGCGCGGCACTGGTTCAAATATGGGCGCCTCTGATAGCTTGGAAGTATTTTCAATTTATGGCCAAGCAGTTAGTGGCTCTGATGCTGCAAAAACTTCCGAATTGTCAAGAATATTAGTTAATTTCCCGGCCGCTGATATTGCAACAGACAGAACAAACAGCGATATACCAGCCTCTGGAAGCGTTAGCTTTTATTTAAGAATGTTTAATGCGGAGCATGCTTTTACAGTTCCTAAAAATTATACTTTGGTTGCCTCAGCCATAACAGCCAACTGGGAAGAAGGCGACGGTCTAGATATGGAAACATACACAGATTTGACAAAAGGTGTTACTGGTTCAGACTGGATGAACGCGAATGCAAATCTTGCAGCAGCTACGTTAGTTGACGCGATTGATGTATCTGGTGTTGCGCAAAATGATGCGTTTACGATGACGGTCCCCGAGTCCGCCGGCGGCGATGGCGTCACTTACAAATTTTTGTTTGATAGTGGTACCGATGTCGAGGCCAATGAAGAAGCTAATACTTTCGGCATTAGTCTCACCTCTGTTTCCGACGACGCAGACTGTGCCTCTGTATTAGTCAAAGCTATAAACGGAACAGCAGACAATAAATACAAGTACGGCGCTAACAACCTCGGTGAAGGGTCTTCGCTAGCGGCCGGAACGATAGGGCTTACAGCGGCTATCGGCTCTAGCACCACTAAAATTACTTTAACCATGGACGACAAAGGTGCAGCAGGAAACGTGGCAAATGTCCTCGCCCCGGTCGTCAATTTCGCAGAAGGCTCCAAGCTGCTCATAACGACTTTCACCGCCGGCGACGGCAAATGGAAAAGACCAGGCGGCGACTATGATTTAAATTTTGCAAGCTCTTCTTTTAAACAAAATTTTGATAATGGCATAGAAGATTTAGAAGTGGAGATCACACCGTTGGTTGAACAATGGATCAATTCAGCGGGCAATGTCTTTGGAGATAAATCAAGTGCACGATATGGCGTAGGCGTATTCTTGACAAGCAGCCAAGAAGCAATATATACAGGATCAGAAGAAAATGTAGGCGTTTTGCACAACCCAACAGGCTCAACATTTTCATATTACACAAAGAAATTTTTTGCTAGAGGGACCGAATACTTTTTCAAGAGACCAGTAATAGAAGCAAGATGGGATTCATCTAAAAAAGATAATAGAGAGAATTTTTATCTAAGTTCGTCTCTCGCCTCACCTTCTGATAATCTAATGAAGTTGTATCTTTATAATTTTGTAAAAGGACAATTAAAAAATATACCAGTAGTCGAAACTGGAACCATACTTCTTAGTTTATATTCGGGCTCCTCTGCAAATACAGAACCGACCTCCTCCGGAAAATTAGAACTTTCATTTGGTGGTGGAACCACCGCCATTGAAGTGGCCGATCTATTAACAATGGCCGGCCCTCCATCCAATAACGACCGGTTTAAAGTTAACGTTCCATCCTCGGCCGGCGGCACCGCCACCGACATAACTTTCAGACTTGTTACTGGCACCCCTTCTGATGGCACAGCAAACGAAGTACAAGTTCAGGTGCATGGTACGACGGCCACAACGATTGATAGAGTCGTCAACGCGATTAACGGTGCCGATTCATCGGTGATTAAATATGGAGCCGGCTCAGGTGATGACACTAGCGGTATCGCAGGTATTACCGCCGCCGAAGGTACCGATCCGACGATAACTATAACTGCAACAAATGCCGGCGTCGTATTCGAAGATGTTGCAGGCACGATGGTTGCCGGGGGCAGTGTTGGCACCGCAACTGTAACCACAGTGGCACATCAGAACACTACAGCTTCTTATGTTGAAACTGGCGTATATTCAGCTTCATTTGCACTCACCGGCTCATCAACATTAACAAAAGTATTTGATGTTTGGCACACAGGCGGCGCCGCCACTCACACTCAATATCGCACTGGCAGCGGAATAAATATAAAAAGTTTAAATGCCGAAGGGTACGATCCAAATCCAAATTATACTGTTTCTATGCCAAATCTCAGACAAAATTATTCTACTTCTGAAACGGCTCGGCTCAGAGTTTCTGCTCGAAAAAAAGATTGGAGCCCAACTATTTATACTAAGGCATCAAATACTGTGCAATTCAGCGTTGTTGAAGATGCCTATTATAAGATTTATAGGGTTAAAGATGATCATACGGCAATTGATTTTGGTACTGGCAGTTTAAATCACACACGACTTTCTTATGATACAAGTGGAAGTTATTTTAATTTAAACATGTCACTACTAGAAAAAGGTTACATGTATGGAATTAAATACGTATTTTATGAAAATGGAAAATATACCGAGCAAGCAGACACATTCAAATTTAGAGTCGAATAAATATGAGCATTAAGAAGATCTTTAATAAAGATGATGAATTAAAAACAATTCTAACATCTACAGATATCGAAACTGCTGGAAAAGAAGTAGAATCTGCAGAATATATTAAATCTTTTACAGAGGATAAAGATAGATTTGTACCTCATGTTGATTTTTCTAGTGCATCAAATTTTGCAAAATTTGGTTTAGCAGAACAATACTATGAAGATGCCATCAAAAGAGTTTATAAGACTTATCCATATGATGGCTCCTTAAAAGAAAAATTAGATTGGAATAACAGTTCTTCTTATTTCGAAAACTATATTTTCGAAAAAAGATATCCTAGAACAACTGGATATATTACGCTTGCAGCAAACGGCTGGGGATTAGTAGAAGACGAAACAAAATATTATACAAGCAGTTCTTTAGGAGAATATATTCTTTTTAAAGGCGGCCCACATGTAAGCACGAGAGGGAAAGGGGAGGAAGTTACTGACACCTCTGGAGACTACAAGAGCGGTTATTCCAACTATCTTGATCTTTCAAAAAATAGAGAATCAAATCTAAAAATTGACGGCGCAGATGGAAATACTGTAGAATTTTGGATGAGAAAAGATGCTTTTTCTGGCTCACGAGCAAGAGAAGTAATATTTGATACATATACGGCCAATGCCGTTTCCGGCTCTGCTGGCTATGGGCGAATGACTATCGAATTGACCGGTGGGTATCCGGATGCAGATTCAAGCACCTTTTCTCCACTTCTTTTAACATATATGTCTGGAAATGTGGGTTTTGCGTCCGCATCGCTTGGTTCCGGATCAATTACAACAAACACTATCGCAGATGGGGAATGGCACCATTACGCAATTTCTGTTGCTAATTCTGGAAGTAGTAATTTGCAAGCAAAATTATATGTTGACGGGCAATGTAATAGCATAACTATGGGTGGCCAAGACGACTACGCAACCGCAACGATCCAAGTTATCGAAGCCAACAACTTGGATGTACCCCAGATTGGCTTCGCTCATGTCGTAACCACTATAGAGATTATCACGACTGATAACACTACAATAACCGCAAAAGCCGACCTCTCTACAACGACAGTTAATGATACTAACTCGCCAACATTTAAGGCGATCTTTGGTGTTACGGATCGCAATGCTAAATCTGCCGCCAATCTGGCAAAATGTTTAAATGCCAATTCTAAATTAAGCGCAACCGCCAACGGCTCGCTCGTGACAGTGACCCAAGCAACAGCCGGCAGCAACGGCAATACAACGATTACCCTAACCGATGTAAGAACTGCATTAAATAAATATGATTTTTCTGGTGGCGACTCCAATCTCGCACAAGGTGCTTCCACCGCAACTATAGATTATGTTAGTGGCGCAATGGTTGCAGCAATCGGAGCATTGGCGCAATCTTCGTCTTTTGAGGAAGGAGCATTAGGTTGGGGTAAACTATCGGCCTCTTTAGACGAATTTAGATTTTGGAAAACTAATAGAACAGCGCAAGATATTGGACGCTATCATATTAGCCAAGTTGGAGGCGGCGCAAATACCGATACTGCAAATACTGATTTAGGAGTTTATTATAAATTTAATGAAGGAATTGTTAGCAATTCTAATATTGATAGCTCTGTACTAGACTATTCTGGTCGTATTAGCAATGGCGTCTGGAATGGTTACACATCGATCTCTAGAAATACTGGATCAGCAATTGTCTCGTCATCTTTTACAAGTGCCAGTTTTGAATTTTTAGATCCGATTTTATATTCAGAGCATTCAAAAGTTAATTCATTTTTAACTTCATCGATGTTAATAGGAAAAGAATATGATTATAGGAATAATTCCTCTCTTTACCATTCCTTTCCTTCTTGGATCGTTGAAGAGGATACAGGCGGAACACTTAAGAAACTAACACAGATTATCGCAACATATTTAGACACGCTATATTTGCAAATACAAGAGTTGCCAAAAATTAAAAATGTCAATTATTTAAGCGGGGCACACAAACCATATCCATTTACAAATAGATTATTGGAAGCAAAAGGCTTCATAGCACCAGATCTCTTTCCGGACGCAGAAATTATTGAACATTTTCTCCATAGAGGTGAAAAGGAACTTTTTGCAGAAAAGCTTTATGACATAAAAAATAAAATATATCAAAATATCTATAACAATTTATCATATATTTATAAATCTAAGGGCACAGAAAAGGCTTTTAGAAATTTAATTCGATGCTATGGCGTTGGCCACGAACTTTTAAAGCTTAATTTATATGGCGACAACGTTACATATAATTTTGAAGACAATTTTAGCTCTTTATCTGTAAAAAAGAAAGCAGTTGATTTTAGCCACCCAGACAGATATGGCGCCACAGTTTATCAATTCACCGCTAGTTCAGATGTGAATTCTACTTCATTTATTTCCGGGGCTATAAATAGTGCAACTGCCAGCGTCCCAATGACGGTGGAAGCGGAAGTTATTTTCCCTAAGAAATTTTCTCCCGCAAGTTCTTATTATACACATTTTCCTTTTTTAACTTCTTCGTTGTTCGGTATGCACACTGCAAAACAAACCGGCTCCAATGATGGCAGTGAAAATTTAACAGATTTAACCTGGTACGATGCAGATCCAGGCAATTTCCAGGTTTATGCAATAAGAAAAACAGATTCTGCTAATATTATTAGTGCCAAAGGTTTTAATAGATCAGATGCCTTTTTCATGTTAACAAGTTCTGATACTGGTCTTGATGGCGGTTTAATTCCGGAACTTACAAGTTCAGTATTTTCTGACGTATATAACAATAGTAAATGGAATTTTGCTGTACGAATGCGGCCCACAAACAATCCTTTTGCCGGAAACGTACACAGCTCTTTCACAAGTGACACAACATATCATGTAGAATTTTATGGCGTCAATTCAGAAGCCGATGTTATAATAAATGAATTTCTTGTTACAGGGACAATTACAAACGACCAAGGAAAACAATTTATGACAAGCTCCAAGAGAATGTATCTTGGGGCACATAGAACAGATTTTGTTAGTGGCGTACTCCAATATTCTGATGTAAAAATCACTTCTGCGCGCTATTGGCAGAGCTATTTAAACGATGAAGCTATTAAAGCACATGCTCGCGACCCCGAAAATTTTGGAACATTACATCCACATCGAAGCGCATATCTTTTCGAAGACCTAGCCCTCCCAGTGGAAATATCACAAATAGATACTTTAGCATTAAATTGGGATTTTTCGACCGTCTCGGCATCAAACGCTGGAAACGCAGATAGTGCTGGCTATTATGCTGGCACAACTAATAGCGCCAGTTTTAATGTTGAAGATTTTTCTTCGGGGTCCACAACTCTTCCAAGCGCCAATACATGGTCTGGCGCCGTCCGACTATCTAGTAGCTATGGCTGGTTAGGAAATATAATTAAAAAACAACACACCGGAAAAGGAGATTTTTTCTTACCAAACGATACTGGCTCCATCAGCACAGAATATCTGCATTCTGCCAGACAAAATTTACCAGAAAATCTTCACAGTTCTGATTTGGTAAAAGTGCTTTCTAACGATGATGAATCTTTTACGCGAGAAACAAGACCTACCACACACTTTTTTGCCGTTGAAAAGAGCATGTATCAGATTATTTCTCAAGAAATGTTAAATATGTTTGCAACAATTGTTGATTTCAATAATTTAATCGGAGAACCAATCAACACATATCGTCAAGATTATAAAGATTTAGCAAAATTAAGACAATTCTTTTTTGAAAAGGTGCAAAAAAACCCAGATATTGAAAGATTCTTTGATTATTATAAATGGATCGATGGCGCATTATCAGAAATGATTTTGCAAATAATGCCAGCCTCGGCAGAGCATGCAGATAAAATACGAAATATAATTGAAAGTCATGTTTTAGAAAGAAATAAATATTGGGCTAAATTTCCAACCTTGGATAATCTAGGCGCCCGCCCAACAGGCAACAATATCGAATCAGCGGCTGGCGCTCAATCATCTGATGGTGCATCAAAAGATTTACCGCCGGCTTCTATTGGCATGGCGCAGGTTCCTCCCGGTATGGGGGATTATTCACCACTTCCGAACCCTCTCCCCGGGACTCAATTAGCAACAAACCTTCCCAAGCCCGGCACGACCGGTCCCGGACCTTTGTTTAAGTACGCATCCCAGCAAAGAAATAAGCCGGCCGATTCAAGCACTGGCGATATACGTTCTGGCGATGATGGTGTCGATAATGCCAGAGAAAACATTAGAAAAGTTATAAAAGAAGGCTTTGGCCGCAATTCGCGAAGCCCCGCAAATTTTACAGTAGACAGAAAAAGTAGTATAGATATTGCTTCTGGGCACAATGTTCACAAGAACAAGAAAAATTTAGGCCACAAATTAACAGCAGACTTCTCTTCCAGAGAAAACGACATTACAGTTTTATCAACCGACATTGAACGAGAAGGCGAACTTGCAAGCGCCATAAGAAATTTAGCACAACCAGAGAGAAAAGTCAAACTTCCTTTAGTCGTACGCCAAGCGCCGCCCGCTTATGGTGCCCATATTATGCCATTTAATCTCCACAAAACCACCGCGGCGGGAGGCTATATAGATCGAGTTTCTGGCACCTTTTCTAGCAGTGTTGGTATAACAAATATTCATTATGATTCTACAAATCCAACAAACGAAGTGTCGTTACAAGGCCCTTTCACAGAAAAATTTGTTGGAGGAAATCAACACAGGCATATAGACATAAATTTTAACGCTCAAGACACTTCAGCTACTCGCGCAGAAGCCTGGAAAATATCTCTTAGTAGCAATACAATAACTCTTTCCAAGCCAGATTCTGCAGAGAAACCTCGCGCCCAACTTACACGAGATGAATACGCAAAACGTCCTGTAAATATTAGAAATATAAGGCAAACGACTGGTTCAAATGTAACTAGTATTGGCAATTTTACAAATGATTACGATATTGTACAAACCTCTGGCAGGGGAATTAATAATCGCCATTTCACTTCAAACGAGGGAATAAGTGTAGAATGGTTGGCGACCCAAAAGCCGGATTCGGTTGCTCTGCCGATTTATGGAGTCCCAGAATATGCAACAATCAATCGTTCTGTATCTGGTTCTAATAAATCTGTTTTTATTGAACGATTTAGCGCCCCCGGTGATCCTGCGACAATGTGCGCCGGCATGCTGGATATTGAATCCGGAGAAAAAAGCATTTATAATGCTCTGCCGTGGAGAAATTTATCGGTTCGAATGCCATTAAATATTCTACTCACAGATCATACAAATCAATTTGGATATTATAGCGATACGAGCCTTTCTTCTAGTTATCGAGACGCTATTAATGACGGTATAAAAGCCGCTGGTTCATATCCTGGCTATAATGGAGTTGTAAATTCATCAAATTATCACGGCTCGGCTTCGTTCCATAAAATTCATAGAAATACTAAAAGAGTCTTAAAGTACACAGATAAATCTAGTCAAGATGTATATACATCTTCTTGTCATGATAACTGGTTTATACAGCATCCAATTCCCCAAAGCGATATGCAATATACATGGATTACAGGCGCCGCAACTAATTCTATAATTGGCTATCAACAAAAGGATCATGCAAATGCGGGCCAAGCTTCAACAGATATTGCATTTGCATTACAAAGTGATATTGAAAATGCTAGCGGTATAAAAGTTGATTTTGTGGGAATGAACAATATCGTTGTTGATCCAATCATTCGCTCTTTAAACACTTTAAGTTCGTCAACTAACTCCTATGGCAATACAACCATGGGCACGGTTGGGAATTCAAGCATATTAAACGCGCTCTTGCTTAATAGAAATGGTCCAACCCAGCACCCTTCTTGGAAACAAACCAGAGGCGGAGACCATCCAGTCGTAAGAGATCAACATGAAAACAATATATTTTCAATTCTTGAAGAAACAAGCAATAATGGTAATTTTCTCAACTTAACGGAATCTGCAATAACTTCTCGTTATTTGCCTATGAAACATGTCTTTATACCAAAAGGCGGCGCAAGCCCTGTCTTATTTAAGCACACATATGCAAACAATTTAGGAACTTTTGCCAATAAGAAGTTTGTTGAGATGTTGAATACTTATATTTTAGGTGGGGATCAAATTTATGATAATCTTAGAGAACTATATTTACACAAATCTATGCCAGCATATACCCCAAAATTTATTAGTTTTTCTTATGAAGAAACCATATGGCCGCGCGAAGTTAATACATTTTTAGATAAAACAAGAGGTCGCAAAAACTTTATTAATGATTTTTGGAGAGATTCCAGAACAGACAGGGCGAAAACAAATGTTACAAACAGTGTAGACGAAATAATTACTAGTCAAAGTTTATGGCCATTGGATGCAAGACTTAATTTTGAAAGCGCCGGCGCCCCCGAAGCCACTCCTAGCGGCGAAGGTTCACTTTTAAGAACAAGTGTGATTTTTCACAGTGGAGGTACTGCTCAAGCTGGCCCGCTTTATGCTTACCCGAATTGGGATGCGCATGAAAAATTAGCCTCAGAAATAGTATATGGCAGCCATACATTATGGGAGGCAGGCGTTCAATCCGGGAAAAATCCATTTTATAACACATATAGTGATTATAATAATGACATTAGACGAGTGGGAAAAGATTATTCAATAATTCCTGAATTTAGAATAAGCGAACATATAGAATATTATTTAGACGAAATTGACGGAAACTTTTTTGTTAATCGCGATAATATTTTAACATTGACCGGCGCAGCATATGCCTCTGCTAGCGGTGAAGATAACTTTTTCAGTATCTATGCCCACGCCGATTTCTTGAGGCACTTTAAAGTCGTGACAAATCTTGAAAAAAGCTTTTCAAAACCCTCAGAAATCAAATTAACGTGCAAAGCTTTGATGAAGTTTTTACCTTACGATGGATTTTATCCAGCACAGCGAACAATACAGCTGGTTCAATTATTTTCTCAATCTTATGCACATGATGTATTTAAACTTACAAAAGATCTATATGGAAATACGATAAGCGAAAGCAATATGAGAACTTTTTACCAACCATTGTTTTCTCCTGGAATTTTATATAATACAATTAAATCTGGCATTGCTGTGGATTGGCCAGTGCATACAAACTTGATACCAACAGCTTCTTTTACTGGCTCTACGGCAAATAACACAGAAGATGATTGCGGCGCCGGCTCACTGGTTCTTAGATTCCCCAGGGTTGGTTCTGATTTTAATAAAAGGATTCCATTTGAAGCCCTGGTGGATCCAAAATCTTATATGGCCGGTATTAATATTGCCGATTCAAACCCCCATCCATCAGCCTCTTTAGGGTCCATGGTTCGCTGGGGCGGAAGCGAACACTCTCCAAAATATAGGTTAGCAATGCATAATTTTTTGGCAGAGTCCGCTGATTTTTTCTTAGAAGGTGGCGAATTTACAACATTTGAATCTGCTGCAGATACAGATCAAAATTTCTTTTCTTTTGAAGAAGAGAAACCTTATATGATGGATGTTCTTATGTACAGAACTCATGATCACAGTAAATATAATTTAAGCACTGCTTATGACGCAGTGCACATGATTGCTGGCGATGATGTTCCTTCTAAAATAGAAATGTACAGCAATCCAGGCGCTTTTGGTCCATTGGTTGACCAAACATTTGTTTATTCCGGAAGTGCTGTCACGGGCGCAGCCAGAAATCCATATTTACCACCTTATTATAATGGTACCGCCCGGGCCAGATTATCATTTACGCCGTATAATGGCCCAGGCCGATATACAATACCAGAAATTGTGGCACACTTGACTGCTACATATGCCCGCGTAATGGGGACAGCTGGAACAGATGAATTTAGCACTCGCGCTAAAAATGCTTCCTGGAGCGCCCCCGATGCGACGGCAGTTTTTACCATTAACTTGAAGCAAAGTCAAGAGTTTCATCATTATGGCGATACGCCAAAAACAGGACTTTTGTTAAATCGAACTTCATCTATAGATTATAGAAACGCTATGCAAATCTCCTCCAGTCTTAATTTATTTCAAGTTACTAATGAGCTTACTTTTCAAATTGATGCTGAAACCGGACAAGCAACAGCAAATGTCGGTGGTTTTGACAAGGGCGCGCGCTGGAATATCCAGCCCAAGTGGGAAACTCTTGTACTTAATTTTTCTAGCAGCGCTTATACGTTGTCAACGCCCGATTCCGGATCTAATTCAAAAGGGATGTGGCATCAATACGGCACGCAACCAATTGGGCGCAACGGCATATTCATAGAAATTACGGAACCAACAAATCATCACTTGTTTGGAGACCCGCACATCCAAACTGACGTTTCAATTGTTCGCAGAGAAACAGCAGTTAATACCAACGAGACCGGATCATTGGCAAAAAAATGTGGATTTATTCAAGCTGGCTCTAATGTAGCATTGAAAAAGATTGGTGTGCCAAGAAAAGATAATGAAACTTCTTTAAAAGAAGCAATTGTTTTAATACCGTTCGTTAAAACAACGAATAGGCGAACTTCTGCTGTAACAACTAAATTTTTCAATTTAAATAAAAATACTGTTAAAAGAGCGCTAAAAGATATTAAACGAGGCATCACACAGTCAGAATCTGAAGTATCAAAATCTATTTATGACACAATTTTAGCAATGACTGAATATGTTATTCCTCCAAAGTTTGATTTCGTTACTCAAATAGCAAGAGAGCAGAAATCGAAAAGCAACACTACATGGCTTCCTGTAAACAAAGTTAAGCCGTTTGCAATGTATTTCTTTGAGTTTGAACACAAATTAACTCGAAAAGACTTAACCGATATTTGGCAAAATTTACCACCGGACGTTGGAAGATATTTCAAAGAATCCGAAACAAGCATCAGCCACAAACTCTTAAAAAATGAATTGATGAAGGAATTACCAGAAACTGAATTGCATTGGATTGTTTTCAAGGTTAAGAAAAGAGCCAAGCAAAATTACTTTGAAAAGACCGCTGACACACTAGACGATGCATTATTTAAGTTTGATGTGGGCGGTAAAAAAGATATTATACCTGAATATAGCTATAACTGGCCATATGATTATTGCTCATTAATTGAATTAGCAAAAATCGACGCAGAAGTTAAATTTGAAAAAACCGGCGGGAAAGAAGCGACCACTACAACAACCACAACCACAACCACAGAAGGGAATACCACCACAGAAGAAAAAACTACGACCACACAAGAAGAAGAAGACGTCGAAGCTCAAACGACAACAGGCTTTGGTGCAACAACGGGCCCGGGCGATTTACTTAGTTAGGAGGCGAATGCAATATGGAATTTTTTAATAAAAAAGAAGACGTAATGGATTTAGAATTAACACCGATAGGTGAAATTTTATTATCTCAAGGAAATTTAAAACCAACATATTATGCTTTTTTTGATGATGAAATTCTATATGAACGGCAATGGGGTGCTGGCGAATTGGCGGCCGATGCGGGACTCACAGAAGCACAAAAAGATACTAAAGATAGAATTAAAAATGTACCCAGAATGAAACCACAAGTGGTTTTTAGAACTATTGATAAGCCAACGCAAACATGGAGCGGTGAAGGCACACTTACGTTGGAAAACATTGATACGGCTGCAGGTGATATACTGGAGATTACGAAGGCAATAGCGACAGGAAAGGGCGCAGCTTTGACTAAATTATCTTTTCAACAACAATATTTAACTGGCCCCAGAGTGCTAGAACAAGATCCAGTTACCAAAAACTTTGCTTTACCACTTCCATTGGGAAACTCTAGCTATGACAGCACCACATTACCAGCTTGGAATATCAAACTTTTATATGGCTCAATGACAAATGCAGTTCAATTCCTATCATCTTCCGCACGCCCCAATTTGAAAATACCTCAGATTGATGTAAAAATTGAATATAAATCATATATAACAAACGCTTCTTTACCAGAAGGTACTCTTTCCGAGGCCGGAAAAAATAAGCCAAAAAAACGATATTCAGAATTTAAAGAATTACATGAACCAATCATGCTCTCTGACTACTTTGATCAGCCCGTGGACGAATATGCCGATCTTTATTTTGATTTTGATGAAGATTTTATAGTTCTTGAAATTTTAGAAGAGAACACTCCTTATTCAAGAGAAAATTTCGACATTGAAGTATTTGAAATTGAAGAACAAAGCACAGCTTCAAACGTTGAAGAACGAGAAATTTTGATACCAAAATACTTTGTAAAGCCCCCGGACCGTACAAAAAATGATCTTTTAATGAGTTTCGAAGAAAAACAATTGCAAACAGAAAAAGAATTACAAGAAGAATTTCCTAATCTGGATAATAATTATGTTGAATACTTTTTCGAAATTTCAGCAGACAAGGAAATTGATAATAAATTAATGTGTAGTATTAAGCCGATAACTCAAGATAAAAATGTATTTATTTCGGATCAATACGATTGTCTTGATTCCGAAGAGGATATACCAATTACAAATATTTATGGAGCGGAAGAAGAAAATACTTCTATTCCGGATTGTGAATAATGCCTGTTGATATAGGACAATATGTACCTAAGCCCTTTTTCAAAAAAGTGAGCCTAGAAAGATCTCTCACGAACGACCGAATGATGATAACTGTTGATGTCGTCCTAAAGCAGTCTGCACGACTCAGATGGGCATTTAATGGAAAGAAAAACAAACTCAGGCTCCATATAATTCGCATAACTGATCAGCATGTATTTAATAAATATGCATCACAACGCGCCGCATTGATAGGGGAAATTTCTACCCCCAGCACATCCGGAAATAAATCCCAACAAGACATGGAAGTGCGGTCAATAAACATCTCAGATCTTGTGACTAATTTAAATTCATCATATGTTGATAAGAAAACAAAAACTCAAAATTTTTTATACACAGAAACTTTTAAAATTGCAGAAGGCAGCCCAAAAGATTTGACATTTCTTGCCGTAGTTTGTTATGATATGCATTGGCGCCTTTCCGAAGTTGCAGCAGAAATTGTTATTGAAAACGGTGCCATTAAAGAAACGGCACAAGTCTCTACAAATTCTGCAAACCCCACTCTTAGCGAAGAAGAAATCGGGCAAACAACTATTAATACGACGGTACAAGATTTTACAGAGATTGAACGTATTAAAAATTTAAAAATAAGCAATGATGTTTTACAAAAATCAGTATTTCACCCACCAGGCAAGCGATTACACACGGGTGACAATAGGAAACCAAAAAATGCATATTTTTCAGATATAAATTTAGCTTTAGATGTACAAGGGAATTGTAGATTTCATTTTAGTATTAATTGGGCTGAAGCAATTCTTCACGAAGGCCAATTTGCACGACTTGTAGCATCTGAAGGTGGGCGCGATGGGCCTTCGTTGAATTATGAAAGGCCCGCCTTTCAAAAAGTTCTAAATTTAAGTAGGATAAAGTCGATTACAATAAAACGTCGCAGGGTAGATTATCGAGATAAAGACAATCGCTCATCTTTAATGCGTTCCTTTGTTCCAAATACGGAAATGAGAACTTTTGCCGACAACAAAGAAGAAGTTATTGCCCATTCACGGGATATTGGTGCGAGTATATCATCAAATAGTTTGGTCAGAACAGAATCAAATCTAGCAGAAGAAAAAACTTTAAAATCAATTGGCACCATTAGTGAACTTAATGAGCTTTTTATATCACCAACAACAAATACTAAAGGAAAAACAATTTCACCGTTACAATATAGGCATTTTACTGGAATCGATTTTTCAATGGCAGAAATTAATGATGGCGAATATCAATATAGTGTTGAATATGAAATTAAAGATGGTTCGATTGAGTATCTAAATGAAATAATAGATCGTTTAAAAATTGAAATTAAAAATTTAGAAGATTATCATAATCACATTTTATTATCTGCTAATAGTTCAAGTAAATTTAACATTGTATCTAATAATTTTATAAACATGCAAGATTTAGATCTATCTCTTGTTATGCGAAATGGTCGCGGCCCATGGCAGCGCATGCCGGCCTTATTGGCAGAAATTGTAAGCACATTTAGAAACTTTGGTTCTGGCTCACCGTCATCTCAATTACAACAAAGTTTATATTTAATGAGTTCTCCCCGCAAGGGGAGTATAAAGGGCATATCCATGCTTATTGATGCTGGATCAAGCGTGCTTAACAGGTTGCAAAATATGTTAAATGTTAATTTGCGGCGCACAAACAAGGGAAGCGAGGCCAAGCCAAGTGCCGGCTCGGGAAACCGACCTCCTATGAATTCATTTGTTATCAAACACGATTTTGAAGATTCTATAGATGTGTATGAATATAAGAATATGGGATATGAATACATAGGGCAAGATAGATTAAATAGCGCCAAGGGCCTACAGGGCATTAGTTTGCTTAATTATAAAAATAGGACAAAAGAAGAAACTTTAAAATATTTTTCTTTATCAAACACCTCAGATGATAATGTACTGATGGCAGGCACTAATTTCGAAGACTCCACGTCAACAACGGAAATGTCATACTTGACGCCAAGAAGGATACGTTCTTCTTCAGGTGTTCATGAAATGTATACTTTAGATCGAAGTAACAATAATAGAGTTACAGCAACTCCTGACTTAAATACTGTTAAGATTGTAGCAGATATTATAAATTATAAAAACTTTGGATATATTCCAACAGTTGATGTAGCACCAGAAGAAAATGCACGCTCTACTAACAATACACGCGGTGAAGATAATGTTGCACATCCAAAGAATAAGCAAATAACAAACAAATTGTTAGATTCACTTTCAACATCAAATTTGACAGTGGAGGCGCATGATTTTCGCCCAACAGCAGAGGGCTCAAGGATATTATCTTCATTATTAATTGACCAGGTGATGGCTGAAGATGAGATAGAGAAAAGGGATATTTTGGGCCCATCAATTGCCAAAAGAAGTGACTCAGAAGCAGAGAGCGCGCCGGAAAACACAGCAACTACGGCAAGAAATGAGATACCACCACAGACACACATAAATAATATCGCCGCGCCATTAACTTATATTAAACACCTTAATATTTTGGGTGAAAATAATCGACTCAAAACTTTTAATGCAGATTCCCCTGCTTTTAATTATTCTTCCGCTGCTAATCGCGGACTTTTACCGAATCACTTTAAAAGCTTAATTGCTGATAGCGCGGGGGACATAACAGTAAATCAAAATTTGCTTTCAACAATAAACACTATAGAGAGCACAGCATTTTTCATTCTCCACTATAAAACATTGGCAACGGTCGAAGCTTTAATTGGCTTTGAAAATGGCAATCTTAAGCAGCCAATATGGCGAAGATTAGGCCCCATAATTCTAGGCTATATCACGGTGCCTAAAAATATATTATGTAGACTTGTGCCATACTCAAGTGCGCAGCAATCCGTTCAAGGCGCCGGCCGGGTTAATTTAGAAATTATTGATTTGCCAATTTATAATCAATATTTTCTATTAAACGTTGCCGATACGACGCTCCAGGCTACTCATGCATTTCAGCCGGCTAAGATAAAATTTCAAGAAATATCTGAAGCTTTAGAAGCAGATTCACGTCTTAAAATTGATAATGAATTTGTATATACTAAAGTCGTATCATCGCGATTCCCTGTTGAATTACCACCTCCGGCCCGTATGCTAAAAGCAACAAAGACAAAAACTCGAAGTAGAGGACCTAATTGATGGTTGAAAAGAATTTTGTAAAAGGATACCCAGTCTTTCTTAGGACTGATTCTGTTGGCACATATGGCACCCAAGTTTTCGATCCGCCCAGTGATCAATTAAGAGCAATAATTAATCACTGGGCCATACCCTCAGATGGAAATCCAGCTACGTTTGTCGAAAGAAATCCCGCACCTACGCCTGGAAATTATAGTCCGTTTGAAGCAGGGACAGTTGCGCATGTTGAGCAATATAATCCATTTGGCGTTACGAAAGGTGTCACCGAAGACCCCAATGGTTTTATTCCTACCCAAACAGGTGGAACACATAGAATGTCTTCTATTGATGGCGGGCCACCGGCGGATTATGAAACAGATCTAAATAACTATGCGACAGGCCTCTATCCAATTTTGACGCCGCCCGGGGAACCCGCGGTCACGATCTTCAAAAGCCCGCCGAATTTTATTTTACCGCACGACCATGTAGCATTCTTAGATGCCGATGGTAATGGGTATACGATTTCTACGACGTATTCCTCCCAGGCCATCAAAGAACTTGCAACTGATACTTTTCCAGACGAAGCTGCGTTTTTAAGCAGTTTAAAATCGACAGTCCATGCGTGGACCGAACTTGAGAAAGTGCCACATGAATTACCACATCATATGCACAGAGTTGTAAACTATAAAGTAGAAGAAACAACAACTGTGGTTCCTGTAGATTTTGAATTTGATATGGATGATAAGCGTACAGGCGAATATATGTATGAATTGCAGAAGCACGGCCATAATGTACCCCTAGCCGCGGACGGCTCCGGCACCGAAGACGAAGGTGAGCGTGGCATAATCAAGGAAACACAAACTGGCTATGTCAGCTTATGTGGTGGTTCCCTTGGTTTTATAGAAAGCTTTAAACTTAAAATGAACGGCGAAGCTTTTATTGAAGAAGGCATTGTAGTCCAAAATAATGAACTCTCGATAATGGTCGACACAGACAACTTAATTAAAAACGGAGGAGTATTTTCTCCCGAGGACAAGGAAAAAATAGCAGACTATTGGGAAGTTGTTACCCCACGAATACGTTCAGCACTTTGGAATAAAACTGATAAATGGCTAAGAGAGGTAATATTTCCAACTGCTAACGATGAATTCTTGTATGGAACTAATCATTATTTTGATCATACATTTAAATCTTATTATCCCACAATAAATACAACCACAGGGGATGCAACGGGTGTTATCTCATTAGATTTTAAATATAATTATAACCAAATGAGATATGAAAAAGCCGTAGAAAAATTATTAGGCACTTACCTTCTTCCAAATTTAAATTTATTTGCTTTTTTGAAAGCACACCCAAAAATCTTAAACGATCATGGCAGTAGATTTAAACACATACTGCAGTTGGCCTCCGGCGGGGATGTGAAAATACCAGCTAAAGATATAAATTTACAAGATTTTTTTAGCTTTAATGAATATCTTAAATTATGGTCTTATGCTGTTGAAAACCGATCCGATATTTTAAGTCCAATGTATTCTGTCGCCAAGCATGTACTATACGATCATTCAGGCGAACCGATAAGAAATAGTTTTAATGATAGAAAAGGTCTATTTCCAATGTATACAGAAATGACATTTCAAACTTCCCCCTTGCAATCGACTGCCACGGATGTCACACTCAGTTCAAATCGTATTTTTACAGATTTCTTTGCGGACTTGGAGAACAAGGGGCAATTTGAAGAAAAGAATGACAATTACGCAATTCGATGGTTGATGGAAAAAATGGTCGACGACATCGAAGGCGGAATCGTTGTCCACCCGGTCACCGGACAAGAAACCGAAGTCCTCTATGGTCTTTTTGATGTGGATTTTTCGAAACAAGATGGCTTAGCGAACTCCAAACGAGACCATAAAACTTGGGATTTGACGCCTTATATTGCGTTCCCGTGTGTACCGTTACAGATGGAAACTCTCGCTCCTGAGATTCAACATAAAATAGATAATGCTTTAATTTTGACTAGCGATATGGTATTTGATGCTCTTGGTTCCGGCGCAGACTCAAACGAAACTAATTTAAACGTACAACTTTATGCTAATATTTTTTCCGATGGCGAAGGAACCAATCCGTACCTGGCGCCTAAAAGCATACTTAAAGCTTCACATGCTGTCTCTGCTGAGCAATTTCGACCCATGGGTGCTGTTTATAATAGCACCAAAAATGCCTATTCTGAACTAATGTTTTTTAAAATAGAAAAAATTGATGCGGGCAATAATACAGTTTTACAAACTTATTATATTCCTCGGCCATTGGAAAATAGCTTGATTAATTTTATAGATACTCAAATAAAATACGGAGATCAGTATAAATATAAAGTTAAAGCTTATGTGCTGGTTACTGGAAATGATTACCAATATTTAGGACATATTAATAAGCTATATGAAAACTATAAGATTATGTCAATAGAAGACCACGCGACGGCCGGCGGCCCCACGCCGGAGATATGGTTTGGCGAAGATCGCTTTCGACATAGTTGGTTTGGGGGGAAAGAGCAGGGCGCAGTATATCAATTCGGACACGCCGCAGAATTTGCAGTTATAAATAGACCATCAGTTCACTTGATGGAATTGGATTATATTAGTTTTTCAACCATAAGCGTTGTAGATGATCCTCCGATGCCACCAGACGTGGAAATTATACCCTTTAAGGGCGTTAAAGATAAAATGCTTTTTTGGCTAAACCAAACGTTTGGTGAGACGACAGCAAAGCCAATAGTAATATTGCCCGGAGATGAAGAAAAGTTTGCATTGAATTGGCTTAAGCACAGTAACGACCCCTCAGTGCAGACAATCGAAGTGTTTGGCCTGGAACATATATTGGCCTGGGTAGATTTTATGGGTGGAGAGATCCCACCACTTCTTTTTAAAACTGATGATTATGTAAAGCAGTTTCAGGTATTTAGAATAGATAAAAAGCCGGCTAGCTATGAAGATTTTGCAACTGGCTTGCGCGAACCCGAATTAGATTTAAAACAAAATTCATTTATTGACACGCTTGAGCCAAATACAAAATATTATTATATTTTTAGAGCTGTTGATATCCATGGAAACATATCGAATCCAACCCCCGTATATGAAGTAGAATTGGTATCTAACAGTGGAGCATCTTACCCAATTACCAAAATAGTTGATTTTGAATCGCCCATCCCACAAGTCAAAGAAAAACAGATGCGACGATTCGTACATATTATTCCATCATTTGCGCAAAGTAAAATGAACCTTAATGCTGATGATTGGGATGACGTTTATTCTCCTAATTATTACCCGAGTTTTGGTGATGCTTTTAACGAACCCGATGTTGAAAAGCCAAGGAAGTTTAAAATTAGATTTACGAGCAAATCAACAGGAAGAAAATTTGATTTAAATTTGAAAATGGTTCACAAAGAAGACAATGACGCGCGCTGGCAAAACCATCTAAAGAAAATAGAACAAGAAGGATTGATGTCATTAGATGATGAATCGCTTAAGAATTATGAGACATAAAATTTAAAAAATAAGCTTTTATTATAAAAAATACTAATTATTAAGGAGTAAAAGGAGAACAAAATGGCATTTTTAGATAATAGTGGAGATATTATTCTAGACGCAGTATTGACAGATTTGGGTAGGGCTCGAATGTGTCGCGGCGACGGCAGCTTTAAAATTACAAAATTTGCACTAGGAGATACTGAGGTTAATTATAAATTATATAGAAACGCGAATCATCCGGATGGATCCCATCCTAGTGGCAGCGCTTACTATGATTTAGAAATTCTCCAAACACCTGTTTTAGAGGCATTTACAGATAATATAATATCTTTAAAGTCAAAATTAATGTCTCACACAAATACAAATTTATTATATTTGCCCATTTTGAAATTAAATGACGGCACAGAGCATACAAAATCTAAACTTCATCATGCCTATCTATCAGCGCCAATGTTAAATATACACGCCGTCGCAGTTGATAAAGCAACAGAAGTGGCATTTGGTAACTTTTCCGAAGGAGTTTTGTGGGGCGCCGCCGGCAGAGGCGAACAATTCATACGGATTGACCAGGGCTTGAATACTTTAGATATGTCTCCAACGACCGCAATGGACCAGAATCTAATGGAAACTCAATATATTATTGAAATTGATAATCGATTGGGGGAAATTGTTTCTAGACAGGGCGCCCCCCTAAGATACTCATTTCTTGATGACGACAATATTGCAAATTATCGAGTAGATCTCGGAACTGGAAAATTTGTAACCAGCATTCAAGGCCAAACCGGACCATATATCAATTCGGACACGCCGCTTATTTCGGGCCCCCGGGGCTCTCGATTGGACTTTTCTATTAAGGCATCGCTTGAATTACAAAAAAGTAATTTTTTGTTTACAAAGTTTGGCAGTAGTTTTAATGCCACTGAAGGGGCACAATGGCCCGATGCGCTTAAAACCGAACAGAATATAGCTGCTAATAATTTAGAAACTCGATCCCAAAATGGAGAATTACTTTATATTGATTCCATCGTGCGAGTAACTGGCAATACCACTGGTTATAGATTAGATATTCCAGTTAGATTCGTTAAGTGTACGGCATGTACAGAAAAATAAATAAAAAAGAGGAAATAGAATGGCAACCATATATAAGACGTTAACAGATAATGATAAAACAACAACTAAAACATTACTTCATGAAGCAATACCATTAACAGGATCGATAGTTTCTGGAACGTATGCGGACGCAGGCACCGAGCCAAATATCAAAAACTATTCTCATGGGATGTTTCAGTCAGTTTATGATTATCCTTACTTAAGTTCTTCTGCAAATCAGATTTTTGACATTACATGTGGCTATTCGACAGGCTCGTCGCTATCATCCTCTGCCAACACTCAAAATGATAAAAAGCTTAACATTTATAATCAAATGGCCCAAGTTCTAATGGGCTATGATCAGAACGGAAAAATTCGTGAATTTGATGAAGATGGCGATTTAACTGGCGGCAGAAAAATGAAAGAAGTATTTTTTGTTAATTTTTCAAGACTTCTTACTAAAGATGAAATCAAAAAAGGTTCATTTTCACTTGAACTCGGCGTAAGCGGCTCCGAGAATTTTTTATACGACGGCGGCACTCACAATACAAGAATCAAATTAACAGATGCTAGTGGTTCTGCTGGGTATTTTGTCAATTCCCCCGCGGGCGAATATGGGGTCCTTTTTGCTACATCGTCTTATACAACAATTGGTGCAGATGGAATAGGCTATGGAACAGCTGAGGGCTCCGGATCTTTAAAAGCGGGATTAATATTTTATCAAGCTGGTGTTGTCGTATTGAGTGCATCAATTTTTAATTTATATGGAGACGCTCTTGAATCCGCAACTCCCAATGGAATTTTACACCAGTCTGTAAACGGAAGACTGAGCGATAATCTCTGGGGATCCCCAGTACTAACAACTGCAACGCCGGTGGCAACTAGCAGCGCAGATATGTTATTCACTGGTAGTACAATACAAGAAACCGCGCATGCATTGCGCAATAGAATTTATAATTTGTCGTTTAACAATACAACAGAATTAAATTCTGCAATTTATTTCTGCAGAGTGAACCACAATGACTTTAATTATAGTGCAAATACAACATATTTAACTGGTAGTAAAATAAGAGTCAAAGAAAACACTTTAGACTCTTCAGTAAGCTATATTACAACTGTTGGGCTTTATTCTCCGAATAATGAATTAATGGCTGTGGCAAAATTATCTGAGCCGCTTAAGAAAACTCCTGAATCTGAAGTCACAATTCGTGTAAGATTAGATTATTAAAACTAATTATAAATGAATGATTCAGGAATAAAAATATGCCTTATTATAAATTTGAAGAAAATGATTTATTCCACAGCGTTATAAAAACACACCCATCTTGTGAATTTTTTATTTATAGCGCGAGTGTTTACTATAATAATAAACTTCCAAAAAGTGGCCAATATAGCAATTTAATAAATCACGTTTCTGGCGGATTTGTAAGTTTATATGAATTAAATGTTGATCGCCAAACCGGTTCTATAGTTTATCCATTTATCACCAAGGCTGGAAGTCTTTCTTCGTTCAAAACATTGTCAACTGAAGAATTTAATTCAGATTTTTTATACGGAGATACGCTAACTGGTAGTTATCCACTATCCGCATCTGTTACGAGAGAGTATTTCTATAAAGGTTTGCCACAAAATATTCAATTTGCCCCTGATGCTACCACAGGCGCACCAGGGAATCATGCCAATGCTGCGATCGACAAGAAAATTTTGATCAACCCGCAGACCGGCGAAAAAGAAACCAAAACTGATGTAATAGAACTTAAGAAAAAGCATATTTTAGCGCTTGAAAACACACTAAACTATTATACCAATGTGAGTCCGCATTATATTTTTTCTTCATCAACAGATCCCGTTACGCAACTGGGAGTCCACCCAATTACAAAAAAAGCTGATTTAGATAATCACGCCTGGAACAAAGCTTATCAAGAATTAACGCTTATTAGTATACCTTCCATTTTTTATGGCTCTTCAATTAAAAAAGGTACGGTTAATTTAAGATTTTATATGTCTGGTAGCTTGTTGGCAGAACTGCGGGATGAAAATCGCAATGGCGAACTAATTGAAATCACGTCATCAAATCCGGCCCGAGTAACTGGTTCGGTTGCAGGAGTTGTTTTATATAAAGAGGGCTTTATTGTGTTGACTGGGAGTTGGAATTTAACTTCCTCTGCCGGCGCATCCCTTGAAGAATATGTTGAAGGAGCCACTTCTCACCCGAAATGGGTTTATTTCGGCACCGGAATGAATGATGGCTCTGGATCACTACAGCATTGGACATCAAGTTTTCACATGGCTTTTTCAGGTACAAATCACGTACCAACAATGACAATGCTTGCTCATGCAAAAAGAGGCGAATTAAATCACTCAAACAATCCAACATATATAAAATTTGGACAACAAACAGCCTCCTTTTCCGCAACTGGTTCCGAAGGTTTCTATAAAGAACCAGACAATGTTAAAATTAAAAATACAATTAGTAGCTCTTACGGGTGTGATTTCACTGGCAGCTTTAAAAAACAAACATTTATTAATAAAATAGGCATATACGATGAAAATAAAAATCTCATCGCAATTGCAAAAATGGCCACTCCTGTGAGAAAATTAGAAACAGACGAATACACTTTTAAATTAAAGTTAGACCTATAAAAAAATGATACTAGGATTAGATGTGAGCACCTCTATTACAGGTGCGTCAATTATAGATAAATATGGCGATTTAATATATTGTCAAGCGTGGAGAACTGACAAAAAAGGTTTGTCTTTTTACCAAAAGCTTGATATTATTAAAGAGAATGTGCTATTTATAAGAGCACAATACCCAATTGAAATGGTTTATGTTGAAGAACCATTGGGAATGTTTGCATCCGGCAGAAGCTCGGCACAAATTATTTCTAAGATTCAAAGGTTTAATGGTGCAACATGTTGGATTTTAAGCCAAGCCTTTAAGTTGGAGCCAAAATATATTAATACTTTTACGGCAAGGAAAAAATGTGAGATATCAGTTAAAAGAGGACAGAACTCTAAGGAAATAGTTTTGAAGAATATTTTAGAAGAGTACAAAAACTTTAAGGCAGAGTACACTAAAAAAGGAAATCCAGTAAAAGGAACTTATGATCGAGCAGATTCAGTGGTAGTTGCTAAAGCTGGACACTATTTATTTGAAGAAGGGAAACAACATACTTGTTATAACAAGAACTTGAACAAATGAAACTAAAACAAATTATCCAAGAAGAGTTACAGATAATGCTACACGAGCAAGAAGATAGAATGAGTAGCGATCAAGCTCGGGATAAAGCAATTAGTACACTCCGACAATTATCTGAACAAGTAGGCGATGATGATGTTGCTGTTTTTCTTAAGGATGTCAAAGGATGGATTAATTGGGCTCTCGGAGAAGAATATTAAATGAAATTAATCAAAGCATATCTAAAACAACTTATCCAAGAAGAACTCACAAAAATGTTAAATGAAGCCAAGTTTAAAGTAGGGGACAAAGTTAAGCACGATTCCGACGATTTAGGCGTAGGCAAAGTTGTTGCTGTTGAATCAGGCAAAAAAGGCAACATAGTTGTGCGCTGGAAATCTGGCACGCGAAAACACCATCGATGGGCTTTAAAGCCGGCAGATTAAAATAATTCCTTGATTTTCTAATTTACATATGATATTATTGTTCCATGCATTCTGAGAAGCTTCAGATACTTGTAGAACTGCTTGGAGAGTGTTATCGATCAAGTGAGGAATACCTTTTTGCTTGTCCGTTTTGCAAACACTATAAACGTAAATTATCTATAAACATAGCTAAAGGCAAGTTCAAATGTTGGATTTGCGATTCGCATGGAAAAAGCATATATTATTTAATCAGAAGGTTTGGAAATTATTCACAAAAACAACAATGGCAAAGCTTTGAGAATCATGTCGAGATCTCAGACTTTGATAATATTTTTGAGAAAAAAGTAGAAGAAGAACAAATACAAAGAATTAAGCTTCCAGAAGAATACATTTGCCTAGCAAAAAAGAATCTCCCATTGGATTCTAAAATGGCAATGAACTATTTAAAAGAACGTAAAATCTTCAAGGAAGATATATTAAGGTGGAAAATTGGATATTGTACAAATGGTGAATACAGAAATCGCATCATTGTTCCCTCATTTAATAGGGATGGGAATTGCGATTATTTCATTGCGCGGTCATACACGGAAGACTGGCTAAAATATAAGAACCCTCCAGCATCAAAAAACATTATTTTCAATGAATTAATGGTTAATTGGAACAAACCAGTTACTTTAGTTGAAGGTGCATTTGATGCTATAAATGCGGAGAATTCTATTCCTCTATTGGGCTCAACTTTAAGCGTGTATTCTAGGCTATTTAAAGCCATTCTGACGCACTCTAGGCGAGTTTACGTAGCTCTCGACAAAGATGCTGAAAAGAAGGCTCTAAGCATAGTTTACGCGCTTATTTCGCATGGCGTCGAAGTTTACAAAATAGATACCTCTGATTATGAAGATGTCGGAGAAATGACAAAAGAAGAGTTCGAGAGCAGAAAAGACGCAGCAACGCTTTTTGATTCAAGTGCGCTTTTAATACAAAAAATATCACAAATTTAGTGATATAATATACATATGCAACCTGGCGATTTAGCAAGGATTACCAATCCTTCATTTACTTTTGGCGATAGCCAATTTATCATTGATGCATGGACCCATCAGAGACCAGTTTTAATTCTTAAAGAAAGCACCATTAAATATCCAGATGGCAAACATGGAAAAACAGCCTTAATTCAACTAGGCAAAAAAACTACATGGACTCTTAAAGACGATTTAACAAAATATGAATCAAGATAACTGGTGGCAACATATAATTGTTTGGAGTATAATTGCAGCATCGATTGTATATGTTGTGAAATGGGTGCGCGATTTATTTGACATTCGCAAATAAACATGATAGTATTTATCTATGAATATTTTTGCAATTGAAATTAGTTAATTTTTTTGTTGACACCTGTTAAAATATATGTCAGTATAGTGTGTATATGTCTATTATTTATGTGGAACCATTTGCATTTCGACCAGGCGACGTTATAAAATGTTGGAACGACGACATTAACAAAAGCACCATAGGCTATATTGTAAGCACTTCCAGAAATGAAGAAATAGGCGATTACGACATAACTATTCGATGGGTTGATCCATATATTATTATGGAAACTTGCGGCTCGGTGGATTTACACCAAAGAGTCGCAGAAGACGGCCCATGCAAATATTACAGCCCAATTAATAGGATAAAATGAAATTTGCACACTTAGCTGACACACACATCAAAAATCTTAAATATCACTACGAGTATCGTGAAGTCTTTAAAAAGCTTTACGACACTCTTTCTAAAGAAAAGGTCGATTATATTATTCATTGCGGAGACATAGCCCACACCAAGACCCAACTGTCCCCTGAATTTGTTGAGCTTTGTTCGCATTTTTTATCGCAATTAGCCGATATAGCCCCTACTTATGTAATTCTGGGGAATCATGATGGGAACCTCAAAAACAGCAGTCGGCAGGATGCCATTACGCCTATTGTAGAGGCGTTAGATGCTCCGAATCTATTCTTGTTAAAGAATAGCGGCGAGGAGAGCTTAGATGGAGATTTTAGCCTTAACGTTCTTAGCGTTTTTGATCGTGATAATTGGGTTTCACCTTCCGACAATCGAAAAATTAATATTGCTCTTTACCATGGGGCTATTTCTAACAGCCGGACTGATCTTGGTTGGGTTATGGAGCACGGCGAAGACGACCTTTCGATCTTTGAGGGGCATGATTATGCGTTCCTGGGAGACATTCATAAAACAAATCAGGTTCTAGATCATAAGGGCTCTATTCGTTATGCTGGCTCTACCATCCAACAGAATCATGGCGAGACTAATGATAAAGGTTTTTTAATTTGGGACATCGAAAGCAAAGATTCTTTTACTTGCAAGCACGTTGAACTTAAAAATCCCAAACCATTTATCACTATTGAATTAACACCAAAAGGAAGATTACCAAATAAATTTGAAGCACCGTACGGTGCCAGATTAAGATTGGTTTCAAATAATAATCTTCCTTTAAGCTCAATGAAGAAAGCCGTTGAAGTAGCCAAACATCGTTTTAAGCCTGAGTCAATAACATTTCTAAATCGCGCGTCGGGACAAAGAGGAAATGTTGATGAGCTAACCGATGGTTTAGCAAATGATAACTTAAGAGATGTAGCCGTTCAAAAAGAACTAATCGAAGAATATCTAAAAGATTTTCAACCAGACGATGAACTTCTGCAGAGAGTTTTGAAATTAAATTCAAAATATAATGCAACAGTAGAGGAAGGAGAAGAAGTTGATCGTAATATTAATTGGAAATTAGAGTCCATTGAGTGGGATAATTTATTTAATTATGGAGAAGAAAATAAGATCGACTTTAATAAACTCTCCGGAATCATAGGGGTCTTTGGCAAAAACTTTTCAGGAAAATCTAGCATTATTGATAGCGTTCTTTACACTCTTTTCAATTCCACTAGCAAGAATGAAAGAAAAAATCTTAATATTATTAATCAAAATAAAAACAAGGGCGCTGGAAATTTAAAGATCTCAATTGGCAATAAAAAATATTTCATTGAGAGAGTCTCTGAGAAGTATACTAAAAAATTAAAGGGCGAAGAAACATTAGAAGCGAAAACAGATTTAAATTTTGAATGCTACGATGAGGCAACAGAAGAAAAGATTAGTTTAAATGGCTTAACGAGAACGGAGACAGATAGAAATATACGAAAACATTTCGGGACTCTCGAAGATTTTCTTTTGACATCAATGTCTTCTCAGCTTGGAGCTTTACAATTTATTAGTGAGGGCTCGACAAGGCGAAAAGAAATTCTTGCTAAATTTCTTGATCTTGAAATGTTCGAGATGAAATATAAAATGGCGAAAGAAGATGCAACTGACTTAAGAGGCGCCCTAAAAAGATTGGAGGGCAAAGAATTTGAAGAAAGCATCTTTGAGGCAGAAAAAGAATTAATATTTAATGAGAAGGAAACAAAAAAGCAAACAAGGGAATGTCAAAAGCTCAAAACAAAGATAGCTATTTTTGTATCAGAGCTAAACGATCTGACCAAAGAGGTTGAACTAATCCCCACAGAAATTATTAATATTAATGACGTTTTGCAAAAGACTAACACCAAAGAAAAGGAAATTGCAAATATAATTGCAAGCAATATTGAATTAAATGAAGAGTTGTTTGACAACAGAGAGCTTCTAGCAAAAATTATCAACTTTATTTCCGAGTTTGATATCGATGAGCTACAAGAGAAGAAAAAAATATTGGCTGAAAAGCGAAGAAAGCTTAATCAGCTAGCGAATGACATCAGAGGCGAAGAGATAAGGTTTCAAAATCAGGATAAAAAAGCACAGTTACTTAAAGAAGTTCCTTGCGGCTCTGAGTTCTCACATTGTAAATTTATAAAAGATGCTTATGTTGCTGTAGGTAAACTATCAATAACAAAAAGTACCTGTGAAAAGCTGACAGAAGAGAAGAAAACAGTTTCTAAGGATGTTGTAGATTTAAATCCTGAAAAGATTGAAGAGCATATGCAGAAATATAATCAATTGCTCAACAAGCAGTCAAGTTTAGAATCAATTATTAAAAATAAGAAGCTTATGGTAGAAAAGAATGACATCACTTATAAATCCTTGGAGAAAGAAATTGAAGATTTGCGCGAGAAGAGCAACGAATACTATAAAAACAAAGAGATCATTGAGAGCAAAGAGAGTTTAGTTCGAGAGTCACAAGTGGTTGAAGAAAACATTAGAAACGAACAAGAAGCTCTTCAAGGGTGCGAGAATCAAAAGCTTGAACTCTACAAAGAGCATGGCTCCTTAGAACAAAAGTTGAACTCTCTTCGAGATCAAAAAGAAGAATTGGCAAACCTTCGAGAAGATTATGCAGCATACGATCTTTTTACGAGATGCATGCATTCCAGCGGCATATCTTATGATATTATTAAAAAGAAGCTCCCAGTAATCAACAATGAAATTGCTAAAGTCTTGGCAAACATTGTTGGCTTTGAGGTTTTCTTTGAAGATGATGGAAAACATTTAAAAATCTTTATTAAGCACCCAAGTCACGAGCCGAGACCAATAGAAATGGGCTCCGGAGCAGAAAAAACAATTGCTGCAATGGCAATTCGTTTGGCCCTGTTGTCAGTTTCAAGCTTACCAAAATCTGATATTTTTATTCTTGACGAACCAGGAACTGCTTTGGATGCTGATAATATGGATGGATTTATTACGATATTAGAGTTAATTAAAAATTATTTTAAGACTGTTTTACTTATTTCACACTTAGATTCTCTTAAAGATTGCGTAGACGTACAAATTACGATTGATAAAAAAGATGGTTTTGCTCATGTAATGGATTTTTAATTGTGGATTAGCTATTTATAATGTACTTTAGGAGATTGATAAATGGCAACTTTTGAAATTCCAGATCTGGACGTCGCAGCTTGGGGCACCTATGGAACAGAAACGGCGTCAAGAGTAGACGAAGGCTTTACAATCAGTGCATTTAAAAATGTAAATAAAAATTATAAGAAAAAAGTAAAATGCTGCAATAATGGACGAGTCGTCTTAATTGCACCGGGGGAGTGCCCCACCTCTTACTTAACAATTCAGCCTGATTCTGAGACGTGCCCGACTACTCCGGTTAATCATGCGTGCTATCAGACGTTCACGGTGGACCCGGATGTTGGCACTGCTGGCGATTATGTGTGCGTAACCGCACCGCCCGTGGAACAAATTCCTTTTGCACTTGCATCAAGAGGAATAGTTTTTAGAAATCGAAATGTGCCTTATTTTGTTTCTGCAGGCGGCACGAAAACATTTATGGATGAAGTTATAAGTTAATTTGGAGGATAAAATGACAGTGAGACACTTTGTAGATAAAAATTTAAATAAATTAATGTCAAGAAAATTGATGGTTTGGTTGGCAGCAACTAGTTTTATGGTATTTGATACTGTACCTTTGGAATCTTCGGATTGGGTAGCAATATCTTTGGCATATATTGGCATTCAAGGCTTGGCCGACATTGCTGCAACATGGAGGCATGGAAAATGAACGTAACAAAAGGTAAATTGCGACAAATTGTTAATGAAGAACTCAAAAGAATTCACGAGAACAGAGAATTAACTTTGAATGATGAAGAAAGAGAAGCCTTAAGTCGCTCCTTGGGAGAGCTTAAATCGCACGCACGCCTTTCCAGGGAATCAGATGTTGTACAGTGGCACCTGGCAAAAGTGGAAGAATTATTTGATTTGGTTTAACACAATGATCACATGGTTAACTACTAAAACATTTTTAAAAAAATCCTGGACATGGCTAAAGCACAATTGGTATGTCCCAGCAGTCATTGTATATACGTTAATTCTTTGGTTTCTTTTTAGGCGCAAAGACGCGGCGCATAAAGTATTAGAAGTTCGTAGTGAAAGCTATGAAGCACAAATCAATGCAATCAACAAAGCTCACGAAGAAGAAATAAAGAAAAGAGACGAAATACTTGAAAAATATGTTGAAATTGTTGATAAAATTGAAGAGAATTATGCCGAAGGTCAAAAAGAACTAGACAATAAGAAAAAGAAAGAAATTAAAGAAATAGTTGAAAAATATAACGATGACCCGGATGGCCTAGCAAAATTAATTGCCGATAAATTTGGGTTCGAACACACAGAGGAGTAAAATGAAATTTATAATACCGCTATTAATAGTCGCAATTACTTTTCCAATACCATTGTTTGCAGACCCACCAGAAACACAACCACAACCAAAAGTAACTGGTGTGAAAAAAGGCGATTCGGCTCCATATTCCGGTGTGCTATTAAACTCATTAGCCGCGGCAAGAATTTTTTCTGAGAAGAGCTTTTCTAGCGAGGAGTGCAAACTTAAGATTGATTATAACGTTGAAAAAGAAACAGCCAGAATGAATTTGCTGTTGGAAAGTACGAGAGTTAGTTTAAACTCTGTAGAGCAAAAATACATTTCTATTATTAATATAAAAAATACAGAGATCGAGAGATTAAGCAAGATTGCAGCCGAAAAGTCAAATGATTATTCAATGTGGTGGCTAACTGGTGGCGTATTGACAGGCATCGGATTAACTATCGCATTATTATTTGCCGTAAAGGAGATTTAATGTGGCTCGAAAGATCGGAAACCTCACGCTCAATCAACTATCCCAGCTATTGCGAGGTCAATTTGCTTCTATAGCAGCAGACGTCGGCACCACTCTTAATTTAAATGGGAACGATATTGTAAATGTTGGTACCATGTCCGGTTCGTCGAAAGGCGTAGCTATATCAGGCTCCACTATTTCTTTTGATGGTAGCGTTAAAATCGGAAGTAACTATCACACAACAACATTTGAAAGTCAACTGGCGGACGGCGAGATGGGCTCGGGCGAAATACTTTATTATGAACCCGGCGCAGACACAACGCTAACAAAAGGTGGAATATATTTTCTACACACAGATGGGACATGGGATGAGGCAGATGCTGATGCGGCCGCAACTGGCAAAGCCCTGCTCGGCATTGCTTTGGGCACTTCTGCAAGAACTGATGGGATATTAATACGCGGATTTGTTAAAATTCCCTCAACCGAAGTTTTAAATGTTCCAGGCTCCGGAGCCTCTGATGGACTTCCAGTATATATTTCCACTACTGCGGCTCACCTAGACTTTACTGCCCCCTCTGCAAGTGGTGATATTGTAAGAGTTGTCGGCTATTGTGTTGATGACGACAGTAGTGATATTTTATTGTACTTCAGACCCGACAACACTTGGGTGGAAATAGCATAAGTAAGTGAATTTTATTTAAGATAATGACAATTTTAACTAAATACGTTTCGGTTACAAACGGCGACGACGGCAGTGGCGACGGTTCATCTGGAAATCCATATTTCAGCATCGAAAAAGCCCGGGACGACATAAACGGGACATCCAACGTTGGCCCGCATTATATAATTTTAAGCGAAAGTTCCGCCACAACCACAGCTTATTCAGCTAGCTACGGAATGCCCTCCGATTCTGAGCAGGAATTATGGATTGGCAATTATAATTATGGCGTTATTGTTTCTGGTGCAGCTGGCCAAGACATTATAATCGACGGCAAGGGGGTCACAAATAAAAACGCTTTTGTTTTATATGGCTCTGGTTCAGGTGTGCACAATTTAACAATTACAGGATATGGCACCCACA
>Ga0080013_1000421_pt1 | contig 59959 bp, 80 predicted proteins | sample ETNvirenome_6_85_FD_69236 | JGI IMG/M metagenome (GOLD analysis project Ga0080013, IMG submission 69236) | Marine viral communities from the Pacific Ocean - ETNP_6_85 (SPADES assembly) (version 2) | ecosystem: Environmental > Aquatic > Marine > Oceanic | place: Pacific Ocean | collected 2013-06-19 | reverse complement strand
ATCCTAGAACTGTAGGCACGACAAAACACCCAAGGCAAAGACATATAGATAATGCAACAAATAAATTAGGAAAAACAGCTAAAAAACTTTATCACCATTTGAGAAAGGATGGTGCTGACCATACTAGGGCTGCACAAATTATGAGGCACTCAACAGGAGGGAGTCCCGATCCTGATTGGAATCCCAATGCGAAGGAGGAGGCAAGAAATAAGGAATATAAAGCCAAAGGAGAGAAGGCTGGGAAAGAAATAGCACAAAAAATCAGACAAGAAGTAGCAAACAAAAACAAAATAAATAGTGGGACTGAGTATAAAAGGCTTGGAAGAGTTTTAGCTGAAATAACAGCAACTGGTGTGCTTAAAAGTGCTGCCCGAAAAACTCCTGTTGGGATGGCAGATAAAACTAAAGTAGGAAGAAAAGCTTTAGGTGGAATTAAGAATATTTCAAGAGCAGCAGGGATGGTTCCTGGTGTGGGAATTGTCGGAGATGTAACAGCAGGGGCTATAGCTGCCTCTCAACGCGCAGGAGAAACAGACCCTGAAAGACAACAAGCTTTAAACAAAGAGATAGCAGGAGATGCTTTAGCTGCTCTCCCAGGGGTGGGGCTAGGTACTAGAGGAGCCCAAGGGGCTGCTAAAGCAGGAAGAGTAGTTAGGGGTTCGGGGAAGAGTACCCCAGTTCGTAGGAGAGTAGGAGCCGCTGTTAGACATTTTGGAAGTAAAGGAGCCCATGCTGGGGAAAGAGCTTTAACAAGCAACTTACGAAGAAGAATAGCCGCAGGGACTGAATATAATAATTCTTATGTTAAAAAATTAATGGAGGCTAAGGGAAAGACTCCAGTGGACGCTGGTAAAAAATACTTCGAGGATCGGAGGGCAATTGACCTTGCGGCAGAAGAAGAAAAGAACACACCAGAGGCAAAAAGAGCCGCAAAAAACGCAAAGAGGCAAGCCGCCCGAGCTGAAAAGAGAAGGAGTAAGGAAGAAGCTGCGAAGCATGAGGCGATAATAGCTGCCAAAACTGAGGCTTTGAAGGCTGCTGCTAAAAGAGCGAAAGAGGGTTGATTAGTTCGTTACACAAATAATTAAATGGCAAATAGGAACTACAAGGCGACAACTCAGGTCCCCCAACTCACTGAGATTGATAGTGAGGGGGATAGTCTCCTTAATCTTTTCGATCAGGAGAATGCTGATATCAACCTTTTCAACTTGGTTGACGATGAAATGATTCGTCTTGCTGGTTCTAAGTTTAAATTTTATAAGTACTATCAAACGGATGATTTCGACCCAGTTTACATGGAATCTCGTAATAAGCCTATAGCTAAAGAAGCCATTGTAGTTCATGGTCACTACGATCCTATTTCCATGAGTGAGGAACTTACTCAGTTCGGTATTGAATTAACTAATGATCAACTTTTTACTTTCAATAAGAGTTACATAGAAAGAAGATTGGGGAGATCGGTGATCCCTGGAGATGTAATTAAACCTTTTTTCCAAGATCAAAACTATGAAATCTTTGAAGTTGTGGAAGACAGTTTTGAAGTCTATGGAGTATATCATTTAGTATGCTCTGCTAAACTCCTCCGTGATGCTCCTGATGTTCAGGACACCCCACTTACGGAGGTCAGTGAAGAACTTGGGGGCTACGCAGGAATAGATGACTAAGTATACATATGTAGATAATAATGGGTTACTCACTAGTTGGGATGCTTCTTCTTACGAAAGTAGAAGTAGTAGGTGGGATACTAGAGAAGGAGATGTTCGTAAACTAATTTATGAAATGACTCAAACTAAACAAAATATCTCTTTTATTTATAAAGAAAGCTTACGCTCTATGATTGCATCTTTTAATGATGTAGGATACATGGACTCTGAGGAAAAGTTTAATGATATTAAATGTGTTCATGCGAATGCTGAACGAGCTATTGCTAAATTAAAACAAGAGAACAATATTATTCTTCCCATCCTATCCATAGCTCAGACTGTCTCGGATAATGATAATACAAGACAGAAGAATGAAAGTCTTCTAGTTCATGAGAAACTTTGGGATGCTGAGAAGCATAGAGCGATTAGAGTTCTTAGTTTAGCCCCCAGGGCTGTTAATATTAAATACCAATTAAATATTTGGACTAAGTATATGGCAGATATGGATCAGATTTTAGAACAAATACGGTTAAAGTTTAATCCTGAGATGCAAGTTCCTACTAAGTTTTCTACTTTAGCAAAGGCTTATTTAGATTCTGAAGAGGCTATAGGACAAGTTACTGCTACAGACAAAGAAGATCGCATCCTCAAGAAGCAAATGAGTATAGTTTTGAGAACTTATATTCCTAATCCTAAATTCTTATTCACTTCGACTGGGGAGATTGAGGAATTTAAAAATCAAACTACTCTCTAATGCCTGATATTTGTGTAGCAACTACCGCAGCAACTTGTGGGCACTCTCAAACGGGAAGCAGTAGAGTGTTTGCGGACGGTAGAGGCATATGTAGAGTGAATACAGACTCTGGAGGGGGCATAATTACAGGTCCTGGATCTCCAAAAGTTTTTGTAGAAGGGGATAATATATCTTTACCAGGAGATGCTATTACACCGCATGGAAACTATCCTCACGCTTCTCCAACGACTGTGGCTGGGCAAGAAAAAGTAACAGCGGCTGGGTAAAAAAAGTTTTCACAAAATCTTACCACCTTTAGTACATAATACAGGAAGGAATTAGTTATATGAAAGTTGTAAAAAATGATAGTCTTCAAACATTCGCTGTTTACTTCAACACAGAGAAGGGTTGTAAGGAGAGATATATGAAGCCTGGGGAAAGTCTTGTAGTTCCCGATAGCTACATTACAGAACAAATTAGAACGATGCATAGACGCAGAGTTTTTAAGATTTCCAATGCTTAGGAGATAAAAAATGGTCAATTATGTTAGCCCTGGTGTTTACACCATTGAAAAAGATATTTCAGATTACGCCCCGTCAATCAATACTTCTATTGTTGGAGTAGTTGGTTTTGCTTCTAAAGGTCCGACTAATAAGGCTACCTTAATTACTAGTCAAAATAACCTTCTTAGAACATTTGGTGAACCCGCCGAGGCTATAACTGGTCAAGGAATTGAAGGTTCCCTTGAAATTTTAGAACAAACTAATAGTCTGTACTATGTAAGGGCTGCTACTAGTGATGCTGCTGATGCATCTGCTATTATGGGACTCGGTTCTTGTCCTGCTGTTTTAGTATCGGGTGTAGATACTTTTGCTACGGGAGAAGGCTTTGGTGTGTTGAGTGCCCTTACTTTGAGAATTCAAGTGTATGATAACGCTGGGGTGGCTCAATTTACTGACAATTCTAGTGCAGGTAAGGACTTTGTTATTCCAGCAGGAACTGCTACTAGCCAAGGTGAAGCCATCAGAAAGGTTGTTGGTGGAGGCTTAGATGCTGATAAGATTGGGTGCTTCTTTGATGGAGCAAGAACTGCTGACACTGATGCTACAAATCTTGCTTTGTCGGGTGCCATTGTTGGAAGTTTCGCAGGATCAGGTGCTTCGATTGGCGTGTCTGCTGTTAGCTCAACTACTGCAACAGGAACTAGTTTCCCAGGAACCGCTGGTGTTTCTGCTTTAAGAGCAACAGCTGCTGCTAGTGGAGCGACTGCTTATGGTGCTTCTGGAAACTATGCTTCTGCTGTAAGAGTTTATGGGGGCAGTGTACTGACTACAGGAACTAAATCTGCTGCATATAAAATTGAGTCTCTGTATCCAGGTGCGGGATATAATGGGGGTACAAGAACTGATGGAAATGCTAGTGGTAATAGTATTACTGTTAATGATTTAGGTTCACAAAACTTTGATGTAATTGTTAATGAAAATGGTGTGGGTGATGAAACCTTCAAGTGTAGTTTCGTTGGGTCTGGTTCCTTTATTGAGGATGTTATTAATACTGGTGAAACAAATACTACTTCTGATACTATCAAAGGTAACTTGGTTAAAGATGATGCAGACGCTACGGCAGCAAAGCTAACAGACTACACGGGCCTTTTAGGCACTCTAATGGGTACGACTCTTTTCCAAATAGATTATCAATGGTTAGATCCTTTTGCTAATCCTACTGGAACAGGGACTGCTGAGGCGCTGTCCGAAAACTCAGATAATGCTTCTAGATTCAACAAGCTTGTTGCTTCTACAAATACTAATATGGCTGGTGGAGACAATGGTGATGGTGCAAGTGATGCTGATGCTGCGGCCACTGCTTTGATTGGAAATGCCTCAGTTGAGCCTAAGACTGGGATGCAGTCTCTAGATGAGCAGGTACTGAATATAGGAATTGCTTTAGTTCCTGGAGTTGCTAACCAATCTGTTCAAAATAATTTAATCACTCTTGCTGAAACTACTCAAAACTTCTTAGCTCTTGTGGCTCCCCCTTATGCAATTGGAACTGTGCAGGATGCTATTGATTGGAGTAACGGCAAGTCTTCTAGCACTGCTGGGTCTCGGACTGCTTCGATTAATAGTTCTTACGCTGCTGTCTACTGGCCTTGGGTTAAAGTATTCAGTGTCTTTGATAGCAAGGATCGTTGGCTAGATCCTACAATCTATGGTGCGCGGCAAATGGCCTTCACTGATGCTGTGGCTGATAGTTGGTACGCTCCTGCTGGATATCGCAGAGGTAGGCTCACAAAGCCTACGGAAGTAGAAGTCAAACTGAACCAAGGTGATAGAGACAGTCTTTACAGTGGTGGAAATGTTGTTAACCCAATTGTTTCCTTCCCACAGCAAGGCATCACGATCTTCGGTCAACGAACTACTCAACGCAGTCCCACAGCCCTAGATAGAATTAATATTCGTAGACTCATGATTTACATTCGCAAGGTTATTCTCCTTGCAACTCAACGATTTGTCTTCGAACCAAATGATGAGTTCACTTGGGCACAAATTGAAGGTGTTCTTAATCCCTTCCTCGATGATATTCGTAGAAGAAGAGGAATCACTGAGTTCCGCGTTGTGTGTGACGAAACTGTAAATACTCCTCTGAGAATTGACCGTAACGAACTCTGGACTAAGGTTCTCATTAAACCTACTAAGACGGCAGAGATCCTCATTTTTGAAATTAACCTGACCAATCAATCGGCTCAGTTAGGGAGCTTATAAGGAACTAATAAATGGCAAAATCTTATTACAAGGAACGATACGGAAGAACTTTTACCCCAGGTAAAGGTCTTCCTACAATCTCTACTGAATTAGATTCAGTACGAGCATATCAATTTGAAATTCATTTCTTCGGACTTCCCGCAGATGTTTCGAATCAGTCTGATCTCACTCTAGCTGCTAAAAAAGTTACGGGTATAGAGATGAAGAATGAAGCTATCGTTATTGATAGAGTTAACGATAAGGTTTTCTATCCTGGTAAGACTACTCCTGGTGAACTTAGTGTGGACTTTGATAACCTGTATCTCAGAGAATCTGCTTCTGATCTGTATCGCTACTTCCGTCATACCTATGATCCTCTTACTGGAGAAATGACGAAGAGCGCACAGCCTGGAGGTGGTGCTGGTAAAACTTTTAAAGCTGAAAGAGTAGAGGTGATTATGCTGGATAACTCTCTGGAACCACACTCGACGGTTGAGCTTTATGGAGTATACCCAACCTCATGGTCTGCTGCTGAGTTTAATTATTCAACAAATCAGTTTCATCAACTGACTGTGAACTTCAAGTATGATTTCATGAATGTATATAACTACGCTAACCCAACTACTTAATAGGGTAGTTACCTAAATATTAAAGGCCCAGTCTGATAGTACCAACAGACTGGGCCTGTTTTTACTTATCTATAATGAAATATGGACTACTTTTTAGAATTATTGAAAAGCTACGACAAACTTAAGAAGAGAAAGTTTAAGCTTACTTATATTACGGAAGCGCAAGATAAGAAAAAGAAACCTGATAATGGAAAATCTACTCAGGAGGATATGGATGCTCAAAATAACAAAAATGCAGAAGCACTAGCATTAGAGGTTGTAAAGGCAGGGCCTCAGCAGCCTTTTAATGATGAATATAAAAGAGGAGGACAACCCCCCTACGCTTATTTTTCTAAGACGAAACAAGAAGTTCAATTGATGGGTGGCCCAATGGGGTCTCGCGCAGGAAGGGTTGCAGATGCAGCCGGAAATCCTGATGTATCCTCTGATGCATGGAAAAAATTAGTTAATTTTTTTAAAGATGGAAAAGATGATGAGTTACTTAGACAACAAGAGGATGAAATACTCTTACAGCAGAGATTAGATACTTTAGGTTCTTTAGTAGAGAGTGATCCTGAAAGATTTCCTGAATTAGCTCAAGATATTGTAGCATTAGAAAAGGAAAATAATCAACAAATAGATGAGTTATGCCGTAAGCAGGTACTACCAATCCATATTTGTAAAGGAGATCTTAATACACTTCAATATATTGGAGGTTCCAATGCTAAAAGTTTAGAATCAAAACTGTTTAATGGAACAGGCTTTATTGGTTTTGATGAAAATGGCAAGATGGTAAGAGAACAAATTGGAGAGGGTGTATTTGCTGATACCTTTCAAACTAATTTACAACTATTAGAGTTACTGGAGAAAGGAAAGCCTGATTGTGATCAAGTAAATAAGAGAATGGGATTAGTTGGTAAAGGTAAAGTAGTTCTTTTTACTGATCCTGATGGTCAGGCGGGTCCTATGGAGTTGGGTGAGGGGGGTGTTGTTGTGGATAAGGGGGGTCTTCACCAAACTATGATCGACATCTTCACTAAGTCTGGGTGTACTATTGAATCCTACGAATTTAAGGGATCAACGAATTCATTAAATGAGACTAAGGGACGCTTTAATGAACACTTTATGGGATTAATAACCCGTGTATACTCAGCGGTTCGTGGGAATCCAGGTGCTACTCCTAAAGAGAAATCCGATCTCTTAAAACCTATACTTGATGGGTTTGAACAGGATATGAAAAGCACTCTCGCCTCTCTACAAGAGTTTGCAGGACAAACTCCTATGGCCGTCCAAGCCATTGTGCTTGAATCATATCCTTTGATGGAAGAAATTCATAGTGAGCTTCAGTCCTTAACGGAAAAGGAAGGAGTTAAAAACCTAATAAGTCAAATGTATGTGCAGATGGGGGGGTTACTAAAAGAGCTTCAAGCAGATAATATTATTGCAGGGGGAACAGCGCAAAGGCTAGGAGGTAAAGTAGATAACTTCTTTGTGTATACAGGAGATGATGGGTTAGCTAGAGCCCAACAGAACGCTGGCTCCCTTGGACTACTTCCTGAAGATGTTGTTACGAGAACTCCTGCTGAATTATATAACAATGCAACAGAAGCACTAAAGCCTGAAATTGAAAAAACATTAACTAGACAAGGCTTCCCTGCCGATACATGGGAAGAGGTTATTCCTAACCCTGATTTGGAAGAATTTATTCCTAACCCTAAGTATAAGGAAGGTTCTGATGCTGATGAAGAAATTCCTAATCCTAAGTACAATCCAGATGCGCCAGAAACTCTTCCAAATCCTAACTACACCCCAGTAGAATTACATCTCTTGAGTGCAGGAAATAAATTATCGGTAGGAAATCAAATCAAGTTTGGGGATCTTTCCCTTAATAGAGCTATTGAGATAGCTATGGGGAATCCAATTACTGGTAGCTCTCCTCCTGAGAACGAAGATGCATGGTACTCCAAGCTTGATGAGTCTTTAGGATTTACTGCCGCAGAAACAGGGAGGATTTCTAACCCTGTTCTGGAACAACCTGAAACTATTCCTAATCCAGATGCGCCAGAAGAGGTTATTCCTAATCCTGACTATGATCCAACGGCTCCAGCAACAGTAAGAGGTGAAGAGGGTGGTTCACTTGCCACATATTTTGGGTCTATACAAAAGATGTATAAAGCTTGTGATACTATCTCTCAACAAGCACAGTATACAGGTACTGATGGACAGATTACACTTACTAATCCTTCTCAGGTTGCACTACAACTTCAAAGTGTAGCATTAGGTAATTTTGAGTATGGGGGTGAAGGTTCTAATTTTTATAATGCTTGTACAAGAGAAATTCCTAATCCTCATGGAGATGATCCTAAAACTATAAGAGAAAGAAAGCTTCTGGACGGTGATACACCTGAAGCAAAAGGAAATAGAAAGAAGGCTAGTGAAGCTTTAAAACGAGATTATTTATCTTATCGTTTGAGAACAGATTACATGGGTAATGATCCTGTCAAAAGAGCAGGAGCTACTAACGCTCTTTGTCGTATGGCTGGTGCTACCATCATGGAGATGTCCGAAATGGGACAGATAGTAACCGAAGAGGCTGTGGGTGCTGAACCCCTTGTTATAAATCAAAATGATATTCTTCGTGGTCTAGGGAAAGCAAGAAAATCTAAGGATCTCCTCATTGAATTTGAGGGTAGCACTCAGCACCTTACCTTTAAAGTGAAGGGACAAGATGGGAAGACGCACGAAATTACTTATTCAACTAACTTAGAGAGGCAAAAAGATAGACCCGCTATGACAGGACATATCAAAAAAGAAGCTGCTGCCAAAGTTGGTAGAAGAATTGATCCTCTCCAGCCCAGAGTTAAAGAAGATACTCTCTATCAATTCCTTCAAGGCCAGATGAGTCTCTTAGAGAAAATTCTCAATCAACCCAAGCGTAGTCAGGTTCTTTAAGCAGATCATCAAATAGATATATTCTATATATTTTCTCTTCTTTATGTATTTCTATATAATTATTAGATTGATATAAAATATCATAGGGTACGATGGCTAATGTTTGCTGCCTATCTTGTTTAAATATTACCATGGGTATCTTCTGGCATTTTTGCGAATCTTTTTCACATTGATCTATAAATTTCCAGAAGTCCGAACTATAATTATATAAACTATATAAGTTTTCCTTATTGTATCCTTTTTTACACTCTATACAATACTTAAAGTTTTGTGGTGTAATTAAATCCCCATAAATTTTAAGGTGATCTGGAAGAGTGTGGGTTGTGGCGAATGCACCAGACCCAGGAGTTCTTGAAAATTCTGTGGTGTTGAATCTATCATTGAATAGCTTGGCTATGGACCGCTCAAAGGTTGAGCCCTTAGCCCTGCTGTTTACCCTCTTTTTTTTCTTTAACGCAGAAATATCATAATTATCTTTCATAATTGGTTCTCTGTACTATAATAGTAAAATGGATCCCGATCAGACAAACATTAAACTAGATGTTAGTAAATGGAGAGTCCGTGTTGATGAACGGAGTAAAAATCGTATGAAACTACAAATTAAACTTTCGAAAGATGAGGCTTTAGCCTTTAAAAACTTTGCTGATGTTTGCAAACCAGCAGATATTACAGACGATGATTTTATTAAGACCGTTTTTATTACGGGTATTGAATCATTGAACAAGCAACTTGCGGAGATGGTTCAGACCTACGCTGTTGAGAATAAAGAGGAATTGGCGGCTTCTGGAATTACCGTTTTTGAGGATGAGGATGGGGATATCAAACTAGCTGAGACCGCAAGGTTAGAGGATGAGTTATCAGGAACCCCTTCCTTTGATGTTATTAAAAAAGATAGCAAAGAACAGAATGATTTTGTTGACGAACGGAACGCAGAAATTCGTAAGCATGTAAAATGATGTACCAATTAAGGTTCCTTAAAAAGGAAAACGATTTAAATAAACTTATTAAATCGAATAAGAAAACTAAACAACCCATTAATATTTTATTTGTGTCTCTTTGGGATAAGTTTTCTGAGTCGTTGGTATCTAAACTCAAAACTAAATATGGGGGGTCCGAGACCGGACTACCACTATATATTGTGGATAGCTTTCATATGCCACATAGTTTTGTTATTTATAACACTACCAAGTTGCCTCACTTAGTAAAGTATTCCCGTAAGGGAGTACAGTCTGAGGATTATCTTCCGATGATCATGAAAACCTTAAAGGTTATATAAAATCATCCTTTTTTCTCTCAATATAATTTTCAATCTTCTTGTTGTACTTTTTCTCTCTAGTATAGAGAAGCTTTAGGTTGTTAACAATAATGGTTGTAAAATAATTGAAGGCAGTTCCTTTGCGTGGTTTAAAATTCTTAACGGTCTTAAGGACTAGAGTAAAACATTCTTGACGCGCATCATCAGGGTTCACCTTGAAGCGAAAGGAACCTATGATGTTGCTTATTAAAAGGTCGAATAAAGAAACCAGATCATCCTCGTAAGTTTTCGGATCTTCCTGGTATAATAGGATGATTTCTTCGAACCTTTTGTTGTCAATATAGTGATTTTTCATACTTTATTATAGCCATGTTTGATTTAGCAAAACTTTACGAGGGTCATAAAACCCTTGGAGATAACACTTTGTGTGCTGGGTGTTCCATTTTAGAGAAAAATAAACCGTGTCATTCGGTTATGGACCATGAGGATTTAAAAGAATCTCCCGTACTTTTCTTATCAGACTCTCTTAGGTACAAGCTTGGGTCTATTACTGCGTTCTCCTCCGCTGAATTTAATCTAATTCGTGAAATTTATAAAGAGAGTTTAGCATTAGCTGCTTCTGTTAAATGTCCTTCAGTGAGAGATGCAGATATGAGTCCTGTCAATTTGGGTTTGTGTCGCATTCATATGGAGGCTACCATAGATAAGGTAAAGCCTAAACTCATCTTCGCTTGCGGAAACCTTTCTATGAAGATGCTTATTAAGAAGAGTGGTATAACAAATAAGAGGGGGAAGTCTTACGAATTTAGTACGGCTTTAGGTCATAAATGTGTGGTTGTTCCCATCTTTCATCCTTACTCTTGTATTAAGGAGCCTCGTCACATTCCGTTGTTCCGTAAGGACATACAGAATGCGTATGAAAAATACATTTTAGGAAGAAAGAGTGAGGGGGACTTTTCTTATAAAGTTATCACTACAATTCAAGCTGTTAAAGACTTGGCGCAAAGTTTGAAAGACACAAACACAACTGTTGCTGTTGATACGGAGACAACAGGACTGAACTTCCTAACGGATAACATCATGACCATTTCTCTTACTACGAGAGATAATACTTGGGTCATCCCACTCGATCATAAGGATAGTCCTTTCAAGAAGGGGGAACCTCATTATGCTAGTGTTTGGGTGGCGTTACGCCAAATCTTAGAAAACCCTAAGAACAAGAAGGTATTTCATAATGCTAAGTTTGACCTTAAGTTCCTAATTAACTACGGAATCTATACTAAGAATGTGTGGGACACTAAGATCATGCATCACTTATTGGATGAGAATATGCCCAAGAGTTTGATGGATCTTACTAAATTATATTTCGCTAACGAGTTGGAGGATCTTTAGAACCCCTCTCCTCCCAGCCATTCCTGCGCTTCTGCCGCTTTTGCTGCCATTTCTGCTCTTCTGGCTTTGCTGGCTTTGCTGGCTGCTGTTCTTTGTGTACCTGCTTTTTTCTCTTCTGCCGCTTTTGCTGCTATGTTTGCTCTTCTGGCTTCGTGATGATCCCCTTTTTTCATTGACTTTTTGTATTGAAAGATAGATTGTTTTGGTGGGTCTGGGTTTGTATGAAGGATAGATTTGTTTGCTGTTCTTTGTGTACCTGCTTCTTTTCTACCTTTAGGCCCCCGTTTTCTATCTTCTTTAGCCCTAATAGCTTTAGGGGTATGTCTTTTCAAACCTTCCAGAGCCTTGGCACCTCCAAAACCTTTTACTTCAGCTATAAGAGCGCCCATACTTCTATAAGTATTCCAAATTGATTCCCCAACTTGGTTTGCTATTTGTTCCTCCACTTTCTCCTCTTCCTTCTCTTTCTTCCCTTTTCTGTCCTTCAGGGCTTTTTGTAGTTTGTGTCCAGCAGTCATTCCCGCAAGTGCCCCTACCGGCCCTCCAGCCACCGCACCTCCTACACCTCCACCCACTACGGCTCCCAGCACCCCTTCATTAATTTCTTTGTAATTTTTCATAAGTAAGACCCCTCTAAGCTCTATTATATAGTCATGTTAACTATAGACAACCCAAAAAAATTTGATTGGGCGAACATGGATCTATCCGACTGTTGCGAGGGCAACGCGATGGATACTTACTTTACCCTTAAGCTTTTTGATCTTATCATGGAAAAGCTGGGGGAAGAACCTGTCATGAAACTCATTGAGAATATTGTGATGCCTTCTCTTGAAACTTTCGCAGAGATGGAGTATAATGGGTTGGATGTGGATCTTGATACATTAGGTTGCGTAGGCAATCAACTGCGGTCTACTAATATGGATGAAGAAGATTTCCTTTATAGTTGTAGGGGGGTTATTAAGACCGATAATCTTTCTTCTAATAATGATCTAATTGAGATTCTTTATACCCGAGACGGCGGTGTAGGATTATACCCTCCTGATAAAACTGCAAAAGGCAAACCTTCTGTGTCTGCTCCTACTCTTAAACTTCTCCTTCAACATATTGATGAGGAGCTAGAGAGGCGTGGGTAGGTGGCAATATCGAGATGAGGGGAAGCGTATCAGCAAGTCTGTTGTAGCAGACAAAACTAAGGAAGAATTAGTAGAGGCTAAGAAATTCCTGAAGGGGTTACTGGATCTTCGTAAGTCTGAGAAGCTAACCAAGACTTATATTGAGGGTACTAAGAATGCTATAGCGTATAATGAGAAGAATAAAGTCTTTGTGGATTTCCGCTTTGATGGCACCGCAACGGGAAGGCTCTCTTGCGCTGCGTACACCGCTCAGAAATCCATGGGAGTATCTTTCCATACCTTACCCCGTGAAACAAAAAACAACATCAGAAGCCTTTTCAAAGCTCCTGGTGACTGGGCATTTATTGCTGCTGATTATGCGGCTATGGAGTTGCGAGTCTTGTCTCACATAGCGAAGGAGGGTAATATGCAGACTGCCTTTAACCAGGGTGCAGACCTACATACTTATACTGCAAAGCTTCTGTTTAATAAGGATAGAATTACTAAGCAAGAACGACAAATCGCTAAGACTGTATCATTTCTTATTGTATATGGAGGAGGAGCTTTCAATTTAAGTGAGACTGTGGGCATTCCTATTAAACGAGCGGAGAAAATTATTAAGGACTACGAGAATGTATATCCTGGGATTTTTGAGTACATGGAGTTTGTTAATAATTTCATTAAAGCCAATGGATATGCATACACTATCTTTGGGAGGAAACGGAACCTTCCTGATGTGTATAGTCGTGAACGATCAGTAGTTAATCGAGCGTTGCGCCAGGGGTTGAACTTTACTATCCAAAGTGCTGCCTCAGATATTCTTTTATCTTCTCTGTTGGGAGCTTCTCGGAGATTTAAAGAAGCAAATCTCCAAGCTCGACCTGTGGCTACGGTGCATGATTCTATTGAGATTGTGTGTCCACAAGAAGAGGTGAAGGAGGCTCTCACTCTTCTCTACGATGAAATGGTTAACTATCCTACGATCAAGAACATTTTTAATATTAAATTTGATATTCCCCTCGCTATTGATGCAGAGGTGGGGAACTCTTTCGGGGATGGAAAAGTTGTTGAGTTTTCTGGAGGAGTTCCTGTACTATGAAACGATGTAATAAGTGTTTGCAAGAATTAGATGATTCCAAGTTCGGTTTTCATAGTGCGTCTAACTACCTAAGACCAGAGTGCAAAAAGTGTAATAACAAATTAGCTAAAGAACGAAGAGATCTATATAAGAAACAGGGCAGTCCCCCTACAAAGCATACTTGTCCTATTTGTTTACGGAAAGAGGATGAGGTGTCAGGTTTGGGGGGTAAGAAGTTGGGTCCTTGGGTTCTTGACCATGACCATAAAACAAAAGAATTTCGTGGGTGGTTATGTCATCCATGTAATCGGGGTCTAGGCGGGTTCAATGATGATATTACTAAGTTAACAAGGGCTAAGAAGTATCTTCATCATACTAAGTGGTGGCAAGTTTGGAAGTAAATGAAAAGGGTATTGAGAGTTGTTAAAGCTTTTTATTGTTGGTGCAGAGGGGGTTGCCCCGTTGCGTTAACTGCGGACGAGCGGTTAGCTATTTGTAAAAAATGTACACACTATAGATTAGAGAGGTGCGTCCTTTGTGGGTGTATACTAAAGTATAAAACTAAAATGGAAACTGAGAAGTGCCCCTTAGAAAAATGGTAATATGAAAACACTTGTGATTGGAGACTTACATTTTAATGATAAGCCTATGGGTATGTTAGATGCTCAGAAGGAAGCGATAATTCAAATTTGTAAGGAGAACGCTGATTGTTCCAAGGTTATCTTCTTGGGGGATTTGATGATGCATAGGCACCCCAGACCCACTGTTTTGTTAGCTTTGAAAGAGGTTATGGATGAGGTAAGTAAGATACAACAGATTTATATTCTAAGAGGAAATCATGATAGCGTAAATAAATCTGATGATGGGAGTACGATCCTTAGTATGCTTGAGAAAGATATGGTGTGGGGCCACCGTCAGGTAAGAGTAATAACTAAAACTTGGATTGATAAAGTAAATAAGTGGGTATTTATTCCACACTATGAAGATGATGAAAAAATTAAAAGCGATCTTAGGAATGTCCCTGAGAATTATATGGTGTTTGGTCATTTTGGGTACAATGGGGTGCTTGATTGTGCTGGGGATGCTGATTTTGGGGTTACTTTATCCGATTTTAAAAATCCAACAATTCTTGGGCACATACATAGAGAAAGCCATGAAGAAGGAGTCTCCATCCTCGGAACCCCCTACTCCACCAACTTTGGAGAAGCCGGAAAAGATTGCTACTACGGTATCCTTACTGGATCAGGCTTGGAAAAAATACCAACAGAAGGAGGACCAAGACACTTAGTAATGGACTATGACAAGGTAGAGGAGAATTTGGATTGGATTAATGCAGAAACTTCTCCTCCTAACTATACCCTCTTACGAATTAATATAAATACAATCAATGAAGATCAAGATCAGGTTACTACTTTGTGTGATTCCATTACTGCTCCCTTTGTGGAGATTAAATATAAGCCTCTTCTAGATGAAAAAGAAGAGTTTGAAACAGATAATAAAATTTTTACTACTGCAATTAATGATGAGTTGATCGAGCATTATATAAATTCTAGTAATGCTTCTATAAATAAGGCCGATCTTCTCTCTGGTTTAAAATTGATTCATGAAAATCAACAAAATAGAGATACATAATTTTTATTCTATAAAGAATGTAAAACTCAGCTTCGATAAGTATAAAGGAATTGTCCTAATAGAAGGAAAAAATAAGGACACAGGAGGATCTAACGGATCTGGGAAGAGTGTTCTTATTGAGGCTGTGGTATGGGGCCTGTTCGGGAGGACTGTTCGTAAGTCTACGGAGGAGGCACTAATAAATAATTCAGTAAAGAAGGGTTGTTTTGTACGAATAACTCTTAACGATGACATTGTAATAGAAAGGGGTAAGAAGCCCGTCTTCCTTAAAGTTTTTAAGGGAGATAAGGAACTAACCAAGGAGAATGCATTAAAAACTCAAGCATTTGTTGAGGAGTTACTTCAAACTAACTACAAAGTGTTCTTAGCATCTACAATCTTTGGCCAGCAGAACAATATAGAGTTCATTAATGCTACGCCTGAGGATAAACGAACCATCATTAAGAATTTCCTGAATCTAGAGGAGATTTTTTCTCTTAGAGAGTCGGTTAAATATCTTAAGTCTTCTTCGTCTCAGACCGTGAAGAAGCAAGATGCTATTATTAACGAGCATGAGAAAAGCATTAAGTCTTATGACAAGGAACTAAAGAGCCTTGAAAAATTACGAGAGGAGGTAGGGGGGAAGTACGATGAAGATGCTTTGTCCTTGTCCCTTAATGATGTAATAAAATTAGAGTCTGATAATCAGACGCATGAGTGGATGGTAGTAGCCAGTAAAAAAGAGATCGCTGGTCTGGAAGAAAGGATTCAGCATCTCCTTTCTAGATTGGAACATCCTGATGATGAGGAGTGCTGTGAGATGTGTGGCCAATCTGTCGATGTTCCCTTTCACCCTAAACGAATCTCTCTTGAGATTGAAGAGTGCAACGGGTGTATTGAAAAATACAAGGAAGACATAAGAAGAGAAAAGGAACTAATACAACCAGTTCCTATAAGTTCCTCCGAGTATTATCAAATCATTGAGTACAACCAACTCAAGAAGGAGTCCGAGACCTTTACGGATATTAAGCAAGGTACTTTAAAAAAGATTCAGGAAGCTCATGACATCAAGCAAAAGTATAACAGCCAGTATGAGATAATGAGGTTTTGGGAGAAAGCTTTTTCCGAATCAGGTATAATTAAGTACATCATTAAAAATGTGTTAGATTATTTTAATTCTAAGGTAAACTTTTATCTCTCTCACCTATCCCAAGGTAAGTTTTTCATTGAGTTTAATGAGGAGCTTAAGGAAACTATCACTCATAACAAGCAGAGAATTCATTATATGTCGTTGTCGGGAGGAGAGAAAAAGAAAATTAGTTTGGCTGTAATGCTAGGACTTCAAGAGCTTTTAAAGATATCTCACAATCAAAAAACTAACTTGATGTTTTTTGATGAAGTAGCTGAGAATTTAGACAGAGAAGGGTTGGATGGGCTCTACATATTATTGTCAGAATTAAAGAAAGACAAGAGTTTATTCGTCATTACACATAATAATTATCTTAAATCTTTAATGGAAAATAGTAAGACTATTACTATGATAAAATCTAAAGGAATATCTAAACTGATTGGAAAATAGTTATGGCAAACACATCTTTGAATGAAATTGGACAAGAGATTTTTGATAGTAGATATGCTTATCCAGGCGAGTCTAAGTGGGCTGATCGGGCGAAGGTTATTGCTAAAACCATAGCGTCTGCCGAGAGAGATGAAGATAAAGAAAAGGTAGAGAAAGCTATCTACGAAGCTGTTGGATCTGGGGATCTTATTCCTGGAGGTAGAATTATTTATGGGGCTGGTAGAAATAGAGGTAATCACAACCTCCTTAACTGCTTTGTTATTATTCCTGAGGACTCTGTGGACTCCATTGGGCAGACCGTTAAAGATATGTACAAAATTTCTTGTGCGGGAGGAGGGGTAGGATTTAATGTATCCAAGATTCGTCCCAAGGGAGATCATATTGGGAGTGTAAATAACTCACATCCAGGAGCGGTTTCAGTTCTTCAGATGATTAATGAGGTGGGTAATCATGTTCGTGCTGGAAAGAATAGAAGGACAGCACTTATGGGTATTCTTAATATTACTCACCCTGATTTGCTTGAGTTTCTTTCCGTTAAGTTGGATCAAGGAGAGTTAAATAATTTTAACATTTCTGTAGCTATTACTAACAGATTTCTAGAAGCAGTAGAGTTGAATGAGGATTGGTACTTTTCTTTCAACAATAAAGAGTATCATTCTTATGAGTTAACTCGTCACAGTCTACATACTCAAGAAATTATTAGCGTTGTTGCTCAGGATGAAGAAGATGCTCTGGCCCGTGCTGAGAATTTTTATAAGGAAAATTGGGAAGATACCTTTACTTGTAATGGTCAGAATGATATTAGGGCGCGAGACTTATGGGATATGATCTGGAAAAATTCAGTCGAGTCTGGTGATCCTGGAATTTATAATATTGATTTAGCAAATAGTTACACTAATGTTTCATACTTTGAAAACCTGGATTCAACGAATCCTTGTGGAGAGATTTCACTACCTTCTTACGGAAACTGTTGTTTGGGTAATATTAATCTTAGCAATATGGTTCTTGCTGACGGTACTGATTTGGATTGGAAGCGTTTGGCTAAGACTGTCAGAACTGGAGTCCGCTTTTTAGATAATGTTCTGACAGTTAATACTTTTCCAACGGACGAGTGTAAAAAAGTTGGTGAGCGGTCTAGAAGAATTGGTTTGGGGGTAACTGGACTTCATTATATGCTTATTAAATTAGGTTTGCGATATGGTAGTGAGTCTTGTTTAGAATTTCTTGAAAGATTGTTCAGTACTATCCGAGATGAAGCATATAAGATGTCTATATACTTATCAAGGGACAAGCAACCATTCCCAGAGTTTAACTATCAAAAATATCTTGAAGAAGACTTTGCAAAGACTCTCCCAGCCCGTATTAGAATGCTTATCAAGCGATACGGGATTCGAAATGCTGTCATGCTTACTATTCCTCCTTGCGGCACTATCTCAATGCTCCACGGGGTTAGTTCGGGTATTGAGCCTATCTTTTCTGCTATGTATAATCGGCGTTATCGGCATAATAATACTTGGAAGGAAAAATTAGTTGTTGACCCCCTCTTCCGAGAATATTTCGAAGAGGATAAATCGTTGGAGTGTTTCATCGGAGCCTATGATGTTAAACCCGAAGACCACATTCGGGTCCAAGCGACTATACAAAAGTTCATTGATTCCTGTATCTCAAAAACAATCAATCTTCCCGCCACAGCCACACCTGAAGAGTTTTCTCAAGCGGCTCTGGACTATGCTCCATACCTCAAAGGTCTTACGGTGTATAGAGCGGGGGCTAAAGAAGGTGAGCCTCTTGAGGCTATCCCTTTAACAGAGGAGAATATTGAGAAACATATGACAGTTTTTGTAAATACTGCTCTGGCAAGTGGAGATAAGTGTTCCTTAGCAGGAGGTGAGTGCTAGTGGCAACATACGAATGGGTTTGTAGAGAGTGTAAAATCTATTGGGATAGGGAGTATCGTGTTGGAAAAGCTCCTTCTAAAACTAGATGTCCTGAATGTAGAAAACTCTCTGAGAGATACTGGCAGAATCAGGGTGTGGGAATTTCTTTTAAAGATGATGGAACAGGAAATCAAAAAAATCCAGGAGTCCAAGATTTTCATACTGTAAGACGCAGATATCAAAAATTCTTTAAAGAGGGGTACGATAGAGATTCTGCTAATAGATTTTTGCATAAACAAATTGATGCCAGTAAAAGTGCTATGGATGATGAATCTTTTAGGTATAGATCAGCAACTGTGGATTGGGATAAATTTGCAGAGGTTAGGGGTTTGAAAAAGGTGAGTGATAAAGAGGCTAAAAATAAGTTAGAAAGGTCTCGAAAACTAACTGCTGAGGCGTATGATAGAGCGAACAAGATGGGCTATAAAGACATCGGAAAAACCAACTTAGATATTACAAAACCTAACAAGAACAAATAACAGCCATGGCTTACGATTTTAGTGAGAATATCCAAAGAGGTATTCTCTACCTCCTGAAATCTAATAAAGATTTCTACCTACAGATTGTCAACTTAGTTCAGCCTGATTACTTTGAGTTCCCTTCTCATTCAAAGATTTTTGAGAAGGTTAGAGAACATTATGATAAGTATGGTAAGCTTCCTACGGATGATTTTATTGTTCAGGATGTGAAGCCTACGCTGAGTCCTAGAGAGAATGTGTCGGACTATGAGGATGAGCTTTCTTACATTAATAATGTAGATACTTCAACCACTACCAACACAGAATATTTGTTGGATTTGGTGGAGGGGTTCGCCAAAAAGGAGGCGATGAAATCTGCTATAGCTCAAAGTATTTCGCTAATTAAAGATGACCGTGTTGATGAGGTGGAGGCTTTGGTTAGGAAAGCTCTTCTTATTAACCGAGATGTTGATACGGGACAAAATTATTTCAAAGATATTTTAGGTAGATGGGATAGAATATTTAATAAGAAACAAGAAGAAAAGTATAAGACCTTCCTGCCGTTAATCAATAAATCCTTGGAGGGTGGTTTGGGCTCCAAGGAAATGGCTATGGTGGTAGCCCCTCCGGGGGTGGGTAAATCCTTGTTTTTGGTGAATCAAGGAGTCCACTCTATGATTGAGGGTAGGAAAGTCTTATATGTTTCATTGGAAATGAGTGAGGATAAGATCGCACAGAGGTTTGATTCAATTATGACCTTGGTGCCACAGTTCAAGCTTAAGGATCCTGCTAACCAACTCACGGTTAAGGAACGATTAGATATGTTCCAGAAAGAGTTCCCTGGAAGCCAGTTGGTTATTAAAGAATTTCCTACAAGCCAAGCATCTATTAACACGGTTCGCAACTTGTTAGTTCAATTAAAAAATTATGATGATTTTGAGCCTGATTTGTTGATTATTGATTACTTAGAACTGTTGCGCCCCACTAGGGAGATTCAGCAAGAGTATCAAGCCCAACAGAAGATCGCTGAAGAGTTGCGGGGAGTTGCAATGGAACATGATATCTTAGTGTGGACTGCTACTCAGACGAACAGACAGGGCCGAATGGTGAAGATTATTACAGACGCAGAGTTAGGGGATTCCTATGGTAAGATTAGGACTTGTGATTTTGCCTTATCTCTCAACCAATCCGAAGAAGAGTTTGATCAGGGAACAATGAGGGCGTTTGTTATTAAGTCTCGCAACGGTAGACCCAGGTTTGTGGTGCCCATGGAAGTAGATTATAGTGTTCTCAGAATGTCAGAGGCCGATGAACTCTTTTCAGAAGGCTCCTCTTGAAATCAAAGAAAGCACCCCCCATCCATTCTATGGAAGTATATACGGGAGTAAAAACTTTTAAGATACAACAAAAGGCTTTAACTAAAGATAGTCTTTATGGGTGTGTAGAATTTCCTAAATCTTTATTGACGATAGATCCTAACCAATGTATAGAAGACTATAAAGGAACTCTATTGCATGAAATTTGTCACATAGGGTTTGATTTGTATGGGCTGGGGGATGATGATGATATGCCCCAAATAGGTAACGAATTCCTAACAACTGTCACCTCCAATATGGTTCAACAACTAGCTGGATTAAATAAAGAATTATTTAGGTTTATTTTTGAGTAACCTAAATAAGGTATGAAAGATTTAGAGCTTAAAGATATTATGGACAGGCCCGTTAGGCCCCTTACCTTGTTGTCAGTTTATAGGAATGGTTGGTGGCAGTTCACAACTCCTGTTAATCCTGTGCGTACTGTAGACAACCAAAGTTATTATTTAATTAGTGAAAAATTTGGATTGGGTAGACAAGGAACTTGGAATCCTAAAATACTTGCTAAAAGAGGTTCTCCTGGGGATTACATTTCCCAAGATCAATTTGGTGAGTATGCGTTAGTCACAGAGGGAGAATATAAAAGATTATTTCCGTCACCTAACTTGAATCCTCCGAGTACCCCCACCAACTCAACCCAGCTACAAGATCCAAACTTTTTAACAAATATTTCAAAAAAATCCAACCCTGCTCGACTGTAATAGTACAACGATAAAACTTATACCTCTTAATACGGGATACTAATATGCAGGAATTAATTGAATCACTAGAAGATTTTACTTGGGAAAATTATAAAGACATTAGTGATGCTTTGGTGCGGTTTGATGATCATAGCGTGGAGAATGAGATGTTTCGACAAGCATCTGTTTACTCCTACTATTTCGGATTGATGAGCATGGCTAAGAGAAAGGTTAATGAGTGTAGTGTGGAGATCACTCGCTATGCCGCTAATCTTAGGAAGGTCTCTAAGGGGCAGTCTACTACTAAAGTAACTGCCAAAGACCTTGATGATATTGTCCTTGGTGACACCTACTATACTGAATTGCAGACCAATTTGGATGAGGCTACTTTTAAATATGAAATGCTTAAGGGCCTTGTACGAGCCCTTGAACAAAAAAAAGATATGTTACAACAAATTTCTGCAAATAAACGAGAAGAAACGAAACTATATAAATGATACTACTATCATACACTAACCACTAACTAAAGGAAACTAAAATGGCTATTGATCTTAACGCTCTTAGAGCAAAACACGAACAACTTAACAACCCACAAACGGGTAACAACGCAGACTTCCTTAAGAAGTTCTATCAAATTCCTGAGGGCAGCAACGCTGTTCGCATTCTTCCTTGGAGGGATGATGAGAGGGAATTCTATGCGGAAACTAAGATTCATCGAGTTCCTGGACCTGATGATTCTGTAAAAAATATGCATTGCCGCAAGGTGCATGGTGAGGCTTGCCCAATGTGTGATCTTTACTTTGCTTTGTGGAAAACGGGGCGCAAGGAAGACGAAACTCTTGCTCGCCAAATTAAGCCCCGCGCTCGCTACTATTTGAACATTCTTGCTAGGGAAAGCGGGGATATTAAAATCCTCTCTATTGGGGTAATCCTTTTCAAGAAGATTATTGGTGCGATGCTTGATGAAGACTTCGGGGACATTACTGATCCCGAAACTGGGCACGATTTTAAAATCGTGAAGGAGATGGATGGACAATGGCCGAAGTACGATCAGTCTCAGCCCCGCCCTAAATCATCTCCTCTCGGTAGTAAAGCCGAGATTGCATCCTTTATGGATAGTCTCCATGAAATTCATGAGCTTGTGAAGCTTGAAGAATATGAGGATGTTAAAAAAGCTGCTGCGATTCTTACTGGAGTTGCAGTACAAGGTACTCCTTCATCAGAGACTGAGGAAGTTTCTGATAATGATTACCTCTCTAAATTGCAAAGTTAATTACTTATGAAAAATATTTTTCTAACACTTATTTGTGTTTTTATGTTGGGTACAGGGGTGGTGTCCTGTACGGCTCTTGAGGGGTTCTTCGGAGAAGGCACAGTTTTCACCACTCAGGATCAACTCCAAGAAGGGGAAGAAGGTGCTATTATTCCCTGGGACCAGCTACCTGAGGCTGTGAAGGATAAAATCCCTGAGGGGACTGCTCTTGTCATGGCAAATAAAGATCAGTTAGTTACTGATGCTGCTTATATTCTTGCTGGCGGTGTCTTGGATGGGGATGCTCTTGGTGGCATGATCGACGCTGGTTTTGGTATCGCCAGCACCTTCCTTCCTGGGCTTGCTGCATGGGAAGGTGTGGTTACTCTGTTTAGCCAACGAAAGCGAAAGCATTATGTGAAGGCTGCTAAGGCTATTATCCCCACAGATAAGAATCTGGACTTCGGAGGCGCAGTTGGCAGTATTGCTGCTGCTTTAGGAATGGTACATTCTTCCGAAGGTACGAAAGAAGTTTTTGAGGATGAGGAAGTTTAAAAAATAATTTTTATTCTATAATAGGAAGGCATCTGTTCTGGGTGCCTTCCTTTTTTATTATGGCTAATAAACTAAAAATACTTTGTGCCCCTTCGAATGAGGGGGGCTGCGCCTACTACCGCATTATAGCTCCTTACAAGAAGCTTGAAGAGCTTTATCCTGACCGAGTGGAGATTCGATGGAACAAGAATCCACTAGGTATTAATGAAAAGGATGGCTCTTGGCAACAGGGGTGGGACTTTGAAGATATGAAGTGGGCAGACATCGTATTCACTCAAAATCTCTCTAACTTCGGGGGAAACTACACGGCAAGAATTATTGGAAAAGCTAAAGAATTCGGGAAGTTTGTCCACTATGATACCGATGATTTGCTGACCAATATTTATGAGGGACATAGATTATACAGTGTTTACAAGGAGAAGGGCTTAGAAGATATTACGAAGTTTATATACAGCCACTCAGACCTAGTGAGCGTGACACAGAAAAAGTTTGCTGAACGAGTTGCTCCATACTGTAGTCCTAATAATGCACTCGCTGTTATAAAAAATAGTATAGATTATAATCTCCCGTGCTGGAACATGGAGAAAGTTCCTAGGCCAAAGAAGAACTACTGCCGCTTTGGTTGGGTTGGCGGCATCCATCATGAGCAAGACCTACGATACTTCTCTGGTGTACCTCATTTTGTGAACCAACGAGTGGGGAGGGAGAATTGTCGGTGGGACTTTTACGGACACCCACCTCCCCAAACTCCTCCTGATGACTGGCAGTATGATGTGTGGAGAAAGTATAAGAGCATTATTCTTAGAGGATTTAAAGGAGGCAAGAACTGGGATGTTCATTACGCACAACTCCCTGATAGGTATGGTCAAATGTTTACTCATATGGATGTAGCCCTTGCTCCTCTTGAGATGAATGATTTCAATGATTCAAAATCTGAAATTAAGGTGGCTGAGTGTGGAAGATACAAGATTCCTCTTGTGGCATCTAATGTAGGATCTTATGATGAGTGGATTGTAAATGGAGAAACGGGGTATTTAATTGAACCAGGAAAATCTCATGTTTCAGATTGGACTAGAATATTAACTAAGATGGCTAAAAATCCTGGCTTGGTTAGGGAGATGGGGGAAAACCTCCACACTCTCACGGAACCAGCGTTTGATATGAATAAGGTTGCTAAGGGAAGACTTGATTTATATGAGGAGTTGATGAGTGTCAAAGTCCAAGGTTAGTATTGTAAGTAGTTGGACTCGTCCTGGAGGCGGTACGGTTGCTCACATAAATCTAACTAATTTGTTAAATGAGAATGGGTATGATTGCACATTTTACGGCCCCAATCATTGGCACATAGATAAGTGTAAAGGGGCCTCTATTGAGAAGTGTTTAGTTGGCCCAGATGATATTTTAATTAGCCACTTTATTCAAGTCCCTGCTGAAGTTCGGCCCAAGAAGCATATTTTGTACTGTCATGAAAAAGATATTTTTCCTCTCAAAAATGTTTCTCTAGCACAGTATGATTTGATAGTATATGTAAGTAATTCCCAAAAGGAGTGGCAAGGAGTAAATCATCCTTCTGTAATTATTCCTCCTTTTGTTAAAAAGGTAAATTGGACAAATCCTAAAAATGGAGTAGCTGGGATTATCGGGAGTGTTGATAAAAATAAACAAACTCATGAATCTATTCATAGGGCTGCTAGAGATGGTTTTTCCACAATTAAGCTTTTTGGAGAAGTTACAGATAGGATGTATTTTGAGGAAAAAGTGAAACCTGCGATGGATATTCAAGCTGAGGTCACACTAGAAGGTCATGAGGACGATCCTGAGACCATGTACGGGCAGATCAGTAAGGTCTACCACTCGTCCCTTAGCGAGACCTATGGGCTTGTAGAAGCTGAGTGCAAGCTCGCTGGGATCCCCTTTAAGGGACCTAGTAATGGCCAGGATATTTTAGATAAGGAGGAGATATTAGAACGATGGAAAAAAATCCTAAACTAAGTATTGTAACTGCGTACTACAATAGAAAAAATCTTTTATTAAAAACTTTGGCTTCAATTGAGGAGTCGGAGAGAACTCAAGATATAGAATTTATTATTGTAGATGATGTAAGTAAAGATAACCAACGATTAGAGGATATTCAAGATAATTATTCTTTTCCAATTCATATTATTAGACAAGAAAAAGAAGACAAAACCTATATTAATCCCTGTGTGCCTTTTAATTTGGGGTTTGCTAAAGCAAAAGGGGATTTAGTTTTAATTCAAAATCCAGAATGTTTCCATGTGGGGGATTTGCTTTCTAGTGCTTTAGAAAATACTACAGATGAAAATTATCTAGTTTTTGCTGCCTATGCTTTATCTCAAGAAGATACTAAAAATTTAGGATTATCTAATCAGAGAGTTAGCCTCTTAAATAAGATTTCTAATGGAGGACAGGAGGATGGGTGGTATAATCATTCTATAATTAATCCTAGACCTTTGCACTTTGCGTCTTGTATTACTAAAAAGAATTTAGAGGAATTGGGTGGTTTTGATGAATCCTATGCTCAAGGTATTGGGTATGATGACGATGAACTACTAATGAGGATTAGACATAAAGGGCTAAAGGTTGAGATTTGCGATAATCCTTTTGTTTTGCATCAAAATCATTATGATGAGAATGCTTTTGAGAATAAGTTTAAATTATCCCCTGAGCTATTTCATAAAAATCGAGAGTTATACTTAGTAGAAGCCAAGAAACGCTACAAGCCTAAAATTGTGGGGTTTTCTCAATTACATAATGAACTTGAGTTAGGGAATTTAGACAATTGGTTTAAGTGCATGGAAGTTTGTGATGAGGTATACATCTTTGATCAAGCATCTACAGACGGGAGTAGAGAATTTTATAAAAAGTTTGATAATGTTCATGTTATTGAGTCTGATACCAACAGATTTGAAGAAGAGTTAATTTGTAAGCAAGAACTCTTGGAAAAGTTATTAAAAGAACAGTCCGATACAGATTGGATCTTTTGGATGGATGGTGATACTTTACTAGATGCTAGGCTTTTAGATCGCTCAGTTTTAGACGATCTTCTTTTTCAGTTAGATATGAATAGAATTGAGGGAGGTTGGTTGGGTCATTACAATCTTTGGAGAAGTGATGTGTGGCATAGGATAGATGATGAATATGATCACTTTATGAAGGCTGGCAGACTGGCTTTCTGGAAGAATACAGGGCACCTCAGCTTCTCTCAAGAGCAAGGACTACACAAGAGCCAACATCCTGAAGGAATTAGAACTGGGGCTAGAGCCCCCTTTAATTTAATTCATAAAGGTTTTGCTGATGATGAGCAGATTATTAGTAAATATAAAAATTATAAAGCTAGAGGACAGGAAGGCTGGGCACTCGATAGGTTACTTAATGAGGAGGGTCTAGTAGTGGAGAGAGTTCCTAGTGAAGAGATTCCAGGGTGGTTAGTTTTGGATAAGCAAAATCCTGGGACTAAAAAAAGATTGGTGGATCTGTATAGTGAAGATTAATATAGTGACAGTCTCTAGCGGGTGGATCCTGCAAAAAATTGCACAAAGAATTCATGCTGAATTACGGAATTTGTGTGATTCTACAATATCACACGAACCTAATTTATTGGCTGATGTTAATTTTTATGTAGATGTTCAGAATTGCTATCATCATAAAACTAACACTATAGATATTGGTTATTTTACTCATTTAGATAAAAATAGTGTGAGAGCCATAAATACAAATTGGTTTTCTTTAGATCATATTTTTCATCACGGACAAAGATATTATGATATTTTTAAGAATTGGTATCCTGAAGAAAAAATGAGTGTTGTTCTTCCTGGAGAGATTCCCGAAGGCTTTACACTAAAGAAACCTTGTTTGGGTATTTTTCAAAGAGGAGGGTTTGAGGGAAAAGGGGAGTACTTTATGCAAGCATTGAGTGAGAATCCTATATCCCATAACTTTAGCTTTTTATTCGTTGGGAGTGGGTGGGATACTGTTATAGGTATGTTTTCTAGTAAGGGCATCTCAGTAGAAAATATTACAAATGAAGACTATGATTCTTATTCTGACCTTTATAATAAGATAGATTACCTCTTGATTCCCTCTTTGTGGGAGGGAGGCCCGATGTCTGTAATTGAGGCTTGTGCAAAAGGTATTCCGATTATTAGTTCCAATGTTGGTTGGGTAGGGACTGATTTTGTAGTAGATTATATTTATGAACCCAACAATATGAAGCAGTTAACTAACATACTACGGGATATTATCCGTCCTCTGCAAAGAAGAAGAGAGATTGTGGAACATTTAAGTTATGCGTATTACGCTAAGAAACTGCACGATGTATCCCAGGAGTTGTTATCATGAAATTAAACTTAGGATGCGGAACAGATTATAAAGAGGGTTTTGTAAATGTTGATCAAGGAGAGTGTAGATGCGATGTTAAGCATGACCTTGAGAGCTTCCCTTGGCCTTTTGAAGACTCCTCGGCTGATGAGATGTGGTTTCAGCACATCTTCGAACACTTCTCCCCCGCTAACTTTTTAAATATTGTAAGAGAGATATATCGCGTGTCCAAAAATGGAGCTACTGTAACCTTGATATCTCCCCACGCTGGATCGGACAATTACTGGACAGACCCAACACACCAGATGCCTCTTACTGCAAGAACTTTTGATTTCTTTGACCGAGCCAAGCCTCTTTTTGAAAATGGGAAAATCTATGGATGGGATGATGTAAATTTCTCTGTTGAAGCACAGGTCATACCTAATCCTCCCAATGGCCCTGATGTAGCACACAGACTGACGGTGAACAAATGAATTTTACTTACTACACAATTATAGGACGAGACCCCTCATTATTGGAGGGACATCTTAAAAATGTAACGCAATACGCAGGTTTTGAAAAGCTGGAGTGTGAGACAAAGCTTTTAGTTATTGTGTACACTAACCCCACTATCTCTCAAGTTACTACGGATAAAATATTATCTATTTGTAAAGAATATGGGGCTGAACCTGTTATTTATCAAGAACCTACTTCTAGTTTTATTGATAATTTATACGCTTGTTGGAATTTAGGATATAATCATGCATTGGATGGTCTAGTATTTAGAGGGGGGTCCGATCAAATCTTCTCCAAAGACTCTTTTGTTTCTTTATACAGGGATAGATTATCTTGTGAAAACGAGAAGGTTATTCTTCAAGCTAATACTGTTGAGAATGCAGATAGAAATTTAGGAAGCCGCCACATCGTAGCCTCTTTGGGAGACACTTTTGAATCTTTTAACTACGAAGAGTTTGAGGCGTTGTGTGATACTATTAACAAAGATGCTGATGAGCCCCTCCTATCCCTAGAAGACTCCATCAGGCTGTGGAACAAACCTACAGGATTCACTTCTACCTTGGGACAAATTAATAGAACAGATGGATGTTCTTGGTTAATGACGAAGAAGGATTGGGAGGAACACGGTCCTCTTCCTGTGCTAGAAAATGGTATTACGGGAGATGTAGTAATACACGACAGATTTCAAAAAAATGGGTATGAGTCTTACATCACTAGGGATTGCATTACTTATCATTTTGTTAGAGGAGAATCAAAGGATATACAATGAACATTGGAATTATAGGAATAGGAATTGTAGGGTCAGCAATTAAATATGGTTTTGAAAAGTTGGGGCATACTGTAGTTTGTCATGATATAAAATTAACTACCGCTATTGAAGATGTAGTTGATACGGATATATGTTATATTTGTGTGCCCACTCCTTCAGATGAAGATGGGGCTTGTGATGTAACCATTGTAGACGAAGTTATAGCAGACCTCCATGCTTTATGTTATAAAGGGGTAGTGGCGATTAAATCTACGGTGGTTCCAGGAACTACTGCTCGTTTTCAAAAAGAATACCCAGAGCTAAAGATTTGTTTTGTTCCTGAGTTTTTACGAGAGAGATGTGCTGAAGTAGACTTTACAGAAAAGCATGATCTTTGTATAATAGGAACAGATTCAGAAGTGGCGTATGAGCAAGTAAAACTTTCACATGGAAAATATCCAAAGGTTATTAAACAACTTTCTCCTACAGAAGCAGAGTTAGCTAAGTACTTTAATAATATTTTTAACGCTACCTTAATTACATTTGCTAATAGTTTCTTTGAAGTATGTAATTCTTTAAATGCAGACTACACTTCTATAAAAGATGCCCTAACAAATATTGATCATATTCCAGATAAGTATCTGGACTGTAACACCTCTTTTAGAGGTTTTGGTGGGATGTGTTTGCCTAAAGATACCAGAGCGATGAATCACTTTTGTAGAAATAGAAGGTTAATTGTAGGTTTCTTTGATCTGTTAATAAAAGAAAACTCTAAGTATGAGACAACAGTATATAAAGGAATGCGAAAAGAATGAAAGAAGCGTATACTGTAGCTTGGTCTTTTAGGAATCGTAAAGATATTCTTTTTCAATCTATTCAATCTGCTCATGATACTTGTCCCTTAGAAGTAGACTTCCAACTAGTGGATGCTGCCTCAGATGAGGATACTATCCGCAGTCTTCGGGAGTTATGTAATACCCTAAAAGGAAGAAGGATTAGAATATGTGAAGCTTCTTATAGGAGTTCTCTCGCAGAAGCTTGGAACCTCTGTATGATGTTAACGGAGAACAGGTGGGTCATATTTGCTAGTTCAGATGTTATATTTAAAAAGGTGGGGTGGTGTGAGGCATTAAAGGAAGTATCCCAAACACAACCGTATGTCTTAATGAACAATCATGCAGTATTCTGTTTTGATAAAAAAGCTATTCCTACGATGGGGTGGTTTGATGAGAAGTTTGAGGCTGGTCCACACTTTGATCCTGATTTTATGATTAGAGCTTCGGAGCATGGTATATCTTTAGCTAACATTGGTAATGCTGGGTATTTTATTCATGGGGATGAGGCTGATTCAGATGTAGCAAAGGAACGACACAGTACAGAAGTAAAAGATAGACTGCCCATGAATAACTTTTATAATGAAGACTATTTTAAAGGGAAGTGGGAGTCTTCGTGGCCTGGATGGAGGGACGCAATTTCACAAGGACATACGGATCTCCCTCATCCTCCCACCCACATTTCTCAAGCAAAGAGATTAGTTGCAGAGAGAGATCCTCATCCATTATATACTGAGAAATACAATGATTGACAATTATAAAGAGATAATTCAGGAACCTTTTGATTTGGAAAATATAAGGGAGAGGGTAGAGGGGGGAGTAGGGATATGTGAGTTTGATCTCTATATTTTAGAACAGTATATTAAATCTAATAATATAGAGAATATAGTAGAATTGGGATGTGGAACTTCTACTAAATTCTTAAAAACAATAGAAGGGATAAAAGTTAAAACTTTTGCTTTAGATGCAGCGGCCCCCCATGGAAAAGAAAGGGAATATTACGATTCTATTAAAATGAATATAACTATGGAAACTATTGGGATTATTTTAGAGGAAAGTGAGTTTTGTGACCTTTTTATTATTGATTGCGACCATACAAGAGACTTTGCTAAGTTATACTATGAAGAGTTATTATTAAAAATTAAGAAACCTGCATTTATTCATGATTTCTTTATTAGGGAACAGGTGTGGGGAGAAGAAGCCTTTCTTAAAGAAGTATTGGCTTCTGAGTCGAGTCCCCATTCCACATTTATTACTACAAATAGCGCAGATAGAGAGGTAGGAGAAGTATGTGGTATTTCCAATATAGAAAAATTTTTAAACTCCCCTTATCGGAGCAGTAGACCTCCTCTCTGTTCTATTATCATTGAACCTAATGAACATTTTTCTCCTGGGACATAACGGATATTTAGGTTCCTATCTTGTAAAACATTTAGAAGTTGATACTATTTTACAAAATAAGAAGTATGATTATTTTATCAATTGTGCTTCCAAAACCTCTTTAGAATTTTGTGAAGAAAATCCTACAATTTCTAAATCTTCTAATTTAGATGTACTTTGTGAAACTCACAAGCTAATTCCTGAAGCTAAAATTATAACCTTTTCATCTTACTATGTTTATAATGATAATGGGTTTTGCTCGGAAGAAGCTTCAACGACTGATCGGTATCAGTATACCAAGCATAAGCTTTTAGGAGAGACCTATGCCACCAGACACGGAGGCGTAGTGTTTCGATTAGGGAAGCTGTTCGGCAACCCCCACTCCTCGCAGAATAGGCTCACAGAAGCCCTGCTTGAGACTTCCAGTATTACTCTGGATGAAGTGAGCTTTAATCCTACTTCAGTTAGACAAGTATTAGATGTGGTTAAGCATGAATTGAGAGAGGGTTGTTTGGAGGGTATTTATAATTTAAGCAATAAGGGACACAGCACTCACGCTGAGTATGGTACTTTCGTTAATGAGTACAGAAAAATTCCAATGGCTATCTCTATAATAAGTAGGCTTCCTCGCCAATTTCATAACTATGGAAAGTTTTTGATGGATACCTCTAAGTTAGAGAAAGATATAAAACTTCGTCCTTGGAAGGAAGATCTACAGGAGTATATTAAATGTATAGTATAGGAGATATAATAGATAAGCTTGTTATTGAGAATATGAAGATTTTTTCAATAAGGGAAAAATTGCATAATGAAAAGCTGTCCGATGAAGAGTATGTTCAGTTAAATAATAAGATGATGATTCTCAATGAGAATCGAGGAACTCTTGCATCGTTGCTTGATGAGAAGGTAGAGAATGTGGTTGCCCACAAAGAACCTAACCGAATTTTAAAGACTATTAAAACCTATGGAAAACACAAGTAAGTTTAGTTCTTTAGTGGAGGAATTGGCTAGAGTTTGGTGGGACTGGATGAAGGACGATACGCTTTGTCGAGATTCTCAAGTTTCATATGAGTTACGCGCAGAAGCAGCCCATCGGTGTGAGGACTTGATTAATAGGGAGCATTTTCTGACAGAAAAAATGGATGGTTTCTTTGATGAATAAAAGTGATATTGAGATGCAAATCAAAATTCTTTTTGATCGGTGGGTTGATGAAACAAACTCTGAGATAGACCAACAAGAAAAAGTAAGATATGCAGGACCAGTCCTTGGGAGGGAAGAGTATAGAAAAATGCTTGATGCAATCTTTAGTAATTGGTGGTCTGGGGGATCTTTTACTTTTGATGCTGAAAAGGAGTTAGCCTTAATGTCAGAGCGTAATCACGGGCTTCTTACCAATTCAGGAAGCTCTGCTAATCTTATTTTGATGGAAGCAGCTAAAGAATTATATTTTAACGATGGAGATAAGATTCTTACTTTGTCCTGTGGTTTTCCTACTACTGTTAATCCTATTATTTCTGTTGGTTTGATTCCTGTATTCGTGGACATAGATATGGATACTTTAAATCTTTCTCCTGCTCTTTTAGATGAAGCATTATCTAAAGACAAGGGCATCAAGGGGGTTTTTGTGGCACATACATTAGGATTCAAGAGTGACATTAAAGCTTTGTTGGATGTTGTTCGAAAGCACAATGTTCATCTCTTTTTCGATTGCTGCGATGCATATGGCACTAAGTACGAAGGGGTTCCCATCCAGTCTTACGGAAAGGCAGCCTCCTTCAGTTTTTATGTGGCACACCACCTAACAATGGGTGAAGGAGGAGGAGTTGTCACGAATGATTCTGAGATTCATGAAACTATGAGAGGATTTAGAAATTGGGGACGATACTGCGCTTCTCCCAATTGTTGTATTAGATCTAAAGATCCATCTGTTTTTTGTCCCACCACTAAACTTACTAAAGACTGCGAACTTCCTGCTGATTATATTGTTAATTACCAATATGAATGGTTAGGTTATAACCTTAAGCCATTAGAAATTCAAAGTGCAATATTACAGGCTCAAATTCCCAAGTTGGAGAAGTTCAATGAGATTAGAAGAAAGAACTATGATCACTTTCTTACTTACTTTAAAGCAAAGGACTTAGGTATTAAGACTTGGGAAATAGACGAGGAAACCTCTCCTTTTGCATTTCCTCTCCTACTAGAGAACACGAAGTTTAATAGGAAGCATTTAACTGACCATCTTCAGCGGGATAAGATTGAAACCCGTGTTCTTTTCGGTGGAAATTTAATGCTCCACCCAGCTTATAATAAAAAAGCCCACTTGTGGGAGAGTTTCGGCAAGCATGATAATGCTAATAATATTGCTGAAAATTTTATCATGCTGGGGGTTTCCCCAGTTAATGACACAACAAAAATAGATAAGGTGATTGAGTCGCTAGAATCTTTCTTTAAGAAATGGTAAAAGTATTAGTAACTGGCAGTCATGGTTTTATAGGCTCTTACATTTGTCAAGACCTCTTAGATAACGGTTATGAGGTTTTTGGTATTGATAACTTCTCTAAATATGGAAAGGTGAAGAAGCCTTTCGAGTCTCATCCCAATTTTACCTTTATGGAGACTGACGCTAGGTATATTGATCGACTCCCTAAGAATTTCGCAGATGTAGATTACATAATTGCAGGGGCAGCTATGATAGGAGGCATTAGCTATTTTCATAAGTATGCTTACGATCTTTTAGCGACTAATGAGCGTATCATGGCAGCTACCTTTGATCTAGCTCTGGAGTTGTGGAACCACAAAGATAAATATGGATCTAAATTAAAACGAGTTATTGCTCTCTCTAGCAGCATGGTATTTGAATCCACCTCTCGTTATCCTACCCCCGAATCCGAAATAAAGCGATGCCCTCCCCCGCTCAGTACCTATGGATTTCAGAAATTGGCTGTAGAGTATTTTTGTAAGGGAGCGCAAGAACAATATGGGCTACCTTACACTATCATCCGTCCCTTCAACTGCATCGGAGTGGGTGAAGATGAAGCGTTGGGTGCTGAAGAAGTAGAGCAAGGTAACATTAAAATGTTGATGAGTCATGTTTTGCCTGATCTAATTTACAAAGCTCTTCACCTGTCCCCTGATGATTCTTTACCAATTTTAGGATCAGGGGATCAGGTAAGACACTATACAAACGGAAAAGACATTGCTAGAGGCATTCGTTGTGCGATGGAATCACAGGCAGCGGAGAACAACGATTTTAATATATCCTCTCCTCTCCCTACTACGGTTATGCAGTTGGCAGAGATTGTGTGGGAGAAAATACATGGGACTCCTTTGAGAGTTGATCATCAAGAACCTTTTACTTATGATGTTCAAGTAAGAAGTCCTCATGTAAAGAAAGCAAGAGAAGTTTTAGGGTTTGAAACTGCTATTGGTTTGGAAGAAAGTATTGACGAAGTGATTGATTGGATGAGGCAACAACATGAATTTTAGTGATTTGGTAGAAAATTATGTGAATGAGGCTGTAAAAAACTCTAAGGACACCTATAATACTGGGGATCCTCTCCAAGAATTAATTGGTATGGGAGAGCTTGTGGACAGGCTCTCTGTCGTTAATTTTAAGTTATTTACTTTGAAGGATAAGGTGATGGAAAGTACCAACAATTCTTTTAGGGCATGGGCTTCTGTAGAGGATGTTAAACTTGTTATGGAACGCTCTAGGCTAAAAAAAGCAATTGATGGTAAGCTAGTTTATCTTATAAATAAAATTCTTTCTGGTGATGAGACGGGAGGGATTAACTCAGAGGTAAAAAGGTACGGAAATGAAGAGAGATCCTAATGTATACAGCCCCTTTAAGGGCGCACATCATATGGACAAGATCCAGCAGTTCAAGAAGGGGGAGCAACCCGTACCGCTTCAGGTCCAATTAATTATTGCTGATCTGTGTAACCATAACTGCTCTTTCTGTGCTTACAGGATGGAAGGATATACATCTAATAAGAACTTTGGTGAGTGGGATGCGGTGAAGGGGATGATCAATAATAACCCCAAGCGCATGATTCCCTACGAGAAATGTATTGAAATTCTTGATGACTGTGCGGAGATGGGAGTGAAAGCTTTACAGTTTACAGGAGGAGGAGAGCCTACTGTTCACCCCCAGCATAAAGAGATATTCCAGTATACTCTTGATAAGGGGATGGACCTAGCTTTAGTAACAAATGGAACTGTTATGCGAAAAGGAGTTCCAGAGATCCTCGCAAAAGGAAAGTGGGTTCGTTTCTCTGTAGACGCAGGGAAGGCTGAAACTTATTCGGAAGTAAGAGAAGTCCACCCCTTTCATTTCGATAGAGCTTTGAATAATATTAAGAGAGTGGTTGAGGCTAGAGACAAGGAGCCTAATTCTGATTTAGTTATAGGTATTGGGTTTGTTGTAACAAAAGAAAACTGGAGAGAGATCTACGATGCTGTTGAAATCTATTCCAAGCTAGGGGTAGATAATGTTCGCATTAGTGCGGTGTTTACTTCTGAGGATTTTGATTACCACAAAGAGCATTGGGAAGAGGCCAAGGAGTTAACACGCAAAGCAAAAGAAGATTTTGAAACGGAGGAGTTTAAAGTGTTTGACCTGTTTGGAGATAGGATCTCTGATCTTCAGCAGCATAGACCTGACTATGATTTCTGCTCATATATGCATTTAAATGTGTATATTGGGGGAGATCTTAAAGTGTATACTTGTTGTAATAATGCTTATAATGATCTTGGGGACATGGGTAGCATTAAAGATCAGAGATTTATTGATTATTGGTCTTCTGAATCTAAGAGGGAAAAGTATGCAAAGTTTAAAGCCTCCTCTTGTGAGAGGTGTATGTTTAATAATAAAAACAAATTTATCAACTACATGTTTGAAGATAATCCTATCCATGTTAATTACATTTAATGAGAAACTATAATAAACCATGAAAGAACCAGTAACAAACTATGGGGATAATAGATAATGCCCTCTTATGAATATGAATGCTCTTCTTGTGAGGTTATTTTCGAGTGTTTTGAAAGCATGACCGAACACGCCGAATTTCCTACCCCCCATTGTCCTAAATGTGATCCTTTACGGCAAGAGGATACTACGATGCTTAGGTACATGGGGAGGTGTAAACCAGCCTTTAAACTGGGCGGCGGGGGAGTAGCGGATTCAGGGTGGCATTAATCTCCAAAAAGGTATTACCAAAAAGTCAAAACATTCTATAATAGAGTATGGATACTGATGTTCTTGCTAGGTTAAAAAATGCGGGGTTATTGTCTGAACAGTTGCCCGATCTTGGGTTTGTTTCTACTGGAAACTATGCCCTAAATAAAATCATTTCTGGGGATTATAGGAAGGGTGTCCCCATTGGAATGATTACTCAGTTTCATGGGGAGGCTAGTACAGCAAAGACAGTTTTTGCTACACACATTTTGAGGGAGGCCCAAGCAAAAGGTTATTACGCGATGCTTGTCGATTCAGAAAATGCGTACAATGCTGAGTTTGCCAAGCATTTGGGAATTGACCCTAAAAAGTTGATTTATGCTGCCCCCGAAACTTTGGAAGAGTGCTTCCAAGTTATTACAGAAACAATTGTTGCCATTCGAATGACTGATAAGGAAACCCCAATTATTGTAGCATATGATAGCATAGCAGTATCACCTTCAAAAGCAGAGTATGAGGCTGAGGGTTATGAGGGAAATAATATGGTTGGTGCTATTAGAGCTAAGTCTACTGGGGCCTGTCTGCGAAAAATTAATCCTCTTCTGCGTAAGCAAAAAGTTGCTTTAATTATAATTAATCAGATTAGAAATAAGGTTGGGGTAATGTACGGTAACCCCGAAACTATGGCAGCAGGGGGCAAATCATTAGAGTATTATTTGGGGGTAAATTTGAAGTGTATCTCTAATAAAACCTCTGATCTTATTAGAGATGATAATAAACAGGTAATAGGTATTAAGGGTAAGATTAGAAACACTAAAAATAAGGTGTCTATTCCCTTTAGGGAGTGTGAGTTTGAGTTAATATATAATGAGGGACTTAATCCATACGCAGGAACTTTGAAACAGTTAGAGGGTGAGGGCTTGGTGGAGAGAAGTGGTTCCTGGTACACGGTGGGTGGGACGGGGAGGAAGTTCCAATCAAAAGAGTTCCAGGGATTGCTATTAGACCTTGATAGCACGGGGTTTGAGCCAATTCATAAATTTTTTGGAATTTAGGCTTGCAAATATTCTCCCAAGTGCTATAATAGGGGGAAGCCAAACGGAGGCTATAACTTATGGTTAACAAATTTTATGAAGACTTGGCTATGCACATTAACGATGCTTTTGATAATGTGTTTGGGCGCAAGCCTTTGAAACCTACAATAAAGAAGTCTGTTATGCAACAAACTCAAAAACCTATCCCCCCTACTATTTATGAGTCTATCGAGGATTATACTAAACAGACTGGTAAGCGATTCCGCATGACCAAAGATCAAAAATCCCGTGAACTTACCCGTGAAGAAGCTTTTATGGAAACTTGGAGAACTGCCTGATGGTGATTAAAAACGAAGAACTACTGCGTCAATACGCCCCCGCTGCTTTTGCAGAGGCTCCCGAAGAGGGTAGAGTGTCTGGACGATACTCTTTCCTTCCTACTACTGATATTATTGAGATCCTTCAAGATGAGGGTTGGACTGCGTGGAAAGCGCAGCAAGTTAATGCTCGTACTTGGAGTCAGGCCCATGCCAAGCACATTATTCGTCTTCGTCACGAAGATCTAGATGTGAACTCTTTTGGTGTTGGGGATTCTTTCCCTGAGATGCTTCTTATCAACGCTCATAACGGGCTTGGTGGATACACTCTTCAGGGTGGAATCTTCCGTATGATTTGCTCTAATGGGATGGTTATTTCTGAGTCTGATTTTGGGAAGATCCATATCCGACACATTGGTTTTAATCCTGAGCAAGTGAAGGAAGCGTCCCGTGAGTTGGTTTGTAATTCGTCTAGAATTGCGGATAAGATTGGGAGTTGGGAAAACATACAAATGACTCCGCGCAGCCGCAAAGACTTTTTTGCTGATGCGGCTAGATTGCGTTTCGAGGATCCTGATGCTGGCATCCTTATGGATGTTGCCGCCCCTCGCCGCGAGGCAGACAGAAAAACGGACCTTTGGACTACATTCAATGTGGCTCAAGAAAATCTCCTTCGTGGGGGTTTCCGTAATGGATCTACTCGTCGTATGGTGAGAGCTATCTCTAACATTCAAAAAGATGTGAATTTGAACTCACAACTTTGGGACTTAGCCTCTACATATAGTGAGGGCTACGCCCTTAACTAATCCCTTGAGGGGGGAGGGCTCCCCCGTCCTCTCTCCCCTCATTTTTATCACTATGCGAGGAAAATACCAATTTAGAGAACCAGTATTATTAGATGATGCTGGGTTGTATATTACAGCAGCCCAGATGCAATTTTTTCTTAACAAAAGAGAGGGTAAACAACAGTTTAGGTCTGGAGATCCAGCGTTTTTAAGTTATTATAAGAACTGTTGTTTGTATAATTTAGTTTATGATATGATGGAAAAGAATGAAGTATGTGCTAAAATGTATTGGGATGAGAATAATCAAACTATAGCACTTTCTTTCCCTATGCGGGGTAGTGTAGCAACTGCGTTGGCTCAAGTAGCTTCGTCTTTTTTATATAAAAAAGACGAGGATGATGAGCAAGATAACCCTTTTGGTATTTTTAATTAGTAATGGGACAAACGCATAAACATTATAGTGACAGGACCTTTGTTAAGGAATTAAAACAGCAGAATAAAAATAAAAATAGACAAGCTAAACAAGAATACACTAGATACGCCTATAATAGTAAAAGGAATAATAAAGAAGACCTTGAAGAGTTCGATGAATGGGACGATGAGGGGTTTGAAAAATTTACAAAAAATGGAAAATATTAGTGTACAAAATATTGCGCCAACCTATATCGAAGCCAAGAATTCAGTAAGTGAAGAGGTTGCTAAGGTTCTTATGGAGCTTGTTGATGAGCGTGGAGGACGGTCAGTTTGGAATAATAGCTCTGATTGTTTTGAATTTCAGATCGCTAACCCTTTTTCTAAACGAAAAACCCCTAATGATGAGAAAGTAATTTCTGTACTTCCTGATCTTTTTGGTCTTGGAGAGAGCTGCTTAAGACATATTAATTGGAATTTTAAAAATACTGTCTGTAACATGGCCACAGGCCATCACGGCTTTTGGATTCTAAGATATGATCAGGGAGCGGGGTTTGAAACACATTGTGATTGGGATTCTGGTCCTAACGCTTATGGTTTAGAGGCTTTGCGCCCCCCCATTATAGCCACAGTAGCCATCCTTCTTAATGAAGACTTTAGAGGAGGCGAAATGGTTTTATTTGATTCTACGGGCGAACCCTCTATAGTAAAGCAGAATGTGGGCTCTGCGGTGATTTGGGATGGATTTACTCATCACAAGGTATCACCAGTCACAGAGGGATCAAGATATGCTCTCGTTATTCATTATACAGGCACAATCAAATGATACTTGCGGAACCAGAAAAATATAATTTAGATCCCACCTATTTGATGTATAAGAATGCTGTATCGGAGGAAACAGCACAAACACTAATGGATTTAGTGGATGAGATGGGTAAGCCTACTATATGGGATAATAACCCCAATTGTATAGAACTTCAGATTGGCAACCCTTTTTCTAAAGATGTGTATTGGGATGAATCCTCTAAGGATCCTAGAATAATTGCGTTGCTTCCTCATCTTAGGGATCTAGGGGAAGTCTTTTTGCGTCAAGCAAACAGACATTTTAATAATAATGTTTGTAATATGGTGACAGGTAATCATGGCTTTTGGGTTATGAGGTATAATGCGCCTGGAGGCAGCTTCGATGTTCATTCTGATTGGGCAGGAGGGCCAAAGGGTATTAATCCCCCCATTGTAGCTACTGCTGCTATTTTACTTAATGATAACTACGGGGGTGGAGAGACTCGCGTATTTAATGGTATGTTAGAGGGAAGCTTTTTAGAGCGGGAGAAATACTCTGCTGTTTCCTGGGATGGTTGGACTCAACATCAGGTTTGTCCTGTTACAGAAGGATCTAGATATGTGTGTATTATTCATATGGTGGGGTCATTAAAATGAAAAAGTGGATATGGAGCGAAAAAAAGAAACAAGAAAGAACTGAGCTAGATTTTACGGCAAAGAATCGGCGCAGGGATCTTATAGAAAGAACTGTTAAAGTTCACCTTGAGTTGCAAATGGAGTATCCAGGAAAGATGAATATTGTAGAAGCTATTCGGGATATTAAAACCACTTTTGATTTACCTGTCGGTATTGAAGTAAAAACTGCTCACTTGGCTCACATTGAGATCATGGAAAACCCTAATGATTGATGATCTTGAATTACCCTGGAAACCTTTTGGATTAACTTTTACCTATAGGGAATGGGATACCTTAGTTACTTGGTATGTCCAAAAAAGATTCCAAAGTGCCTAGATAAGAAGGAGGACAAAAGTAATGCCAACAAATTATATTCCGAAAAATCCTGTTCTTGGACCCACAAGAGTACAACGGATTGCCAAAAAACTTATTGATGAAGCGGGTGAGGATAGAAAACTAGCCTTAGACGCTCACAGGTTCTTTAGGGCTATGGTGGACGAGAACCCACAAGATGCAGCAGCAAAAAACCTTATGGTGGATGCGCTCAAAGTAGCTCAAGCTTCAAAAAACAATGTAGTTAAGGTTCTTAACCTTGTTATTAAAATGGAGGAGACTTTGGAAGGCGCGAAAGCATCCAAAAGCTCAGAGAATTCTATGTTTAATGAGTTAGACAATCTGTTAAATGAGTAAAAAGAAAACATACAGAGTAGTTTCTAAAGAGCTAGATCTGGTCCTTTTTGTAAAAGGGTTTAGCCTGGGAGAAGAACAGAAGTTATATAATTCTTTAAGAAATAAGATTCTTAAAGAAGAGAAGCCCATTAAGATTGAGGATTATAAAACTTTCATAGTTAGAAAGTTTTTGGTAGATGTAGATTCTTTTTTTGATATGCTGCCTGATGACCATGATGATGTGGTGGAAGGAGTTGATGCGGCTTATGAATCCATTATTGGTCTCTACCCACCATTTTCTTTGGAGTTTATTTGTACTGACCTCAATACTGATACCTTTATGGCAGGAGTTGAGCGTAGATTTCTTAAGCATATAAGAGATCAGATGCAAAGTAAGGGAGATTTCACAGGAGCATCTCTTTCCTCGTTGGAAGAGATTAAAGACATTGAAACTTACTTCCAAGAGAACATAATAGGACAACGAGACGCAATAGCTGTTCTAATGAAGTCTTTAAAACTAATGGCTTCTGGCTTGGGAAAGCATTCTTCTTTCCTGTTTGTGGGTCCAACAGGGGTTGGCAAGACACAAATGGGTAAGCTGTTGGGTGACAAGTTTAGTGGTAATTTTTATAAGATTAATTGTGCCGAGTATGCGGGAGGACATGAGTATGCTAAACTGATTGGCTCTCCCCCAGGCTATGTAGGACATACTGAGAAAAGTTTACTGGCTGATAAGGCCCAGCAGTCTAATCGTTGGGTGTTTCTTTTTGATGAGATCGAGAAGGCTCACCACAAGCTGTATGATTTTCTCCTGTCTCTTTTAGATGATGGGACTTGTACAGATAATATGGGACAAGTGTTAGATTTTTCTGAGTCGATTTTTATCTTTACCTCTAACCAAGGTGTGAGTGAAATTAATCGGAACCCTTTGGGGTTTGAAAGAAATTCCCTAATTACTAATGAAGTAGCTAGGGAAATTTTGATGAAGGCAGTTAAGAGGCACTTTAGTCCCGAATTCCTAAACAGACTGGATGACATTGTTCTGTTTAAAGCTTTAACTAAAGAGGAAGTTCGTAAGATTGCAAAATTACAACTAGAGGGGCTCCCCATTAAGCCTACAAAGGCATTGGTTGATTTTGTTGTAGAAAGGGGCTACTCATCAGAGTATGGGGCTAGAAATATTGCTAGATTCATTAAGAATAATATTTGTGATAAGATTGCAGATGCTATTCTTAATAAAATTGTTCCCAAAAAAGATGAGGAATTCTACACTCCAAGAATTGTTGGAGGAAAGGTGACAATTGTGGATACAAAAAAATATAATGTATCTTCTTCTTGATAAATGGGATACACTCTGCCTATAATAAGGCTCAGGGACAGTAGCTCAGTCGGTTAGAGCGCAGTCCATACATTGTTATCAGATCTTACACTTTGAAGAGAGGATACAATGAACTAGTTCGGGGTGTGGCGCAGTCTGGTAGCGCGGTGCGTTTGGGTCGCACAGGTCGCAGATTCGAATTCTGTCACCCCGACCAAATAAAACCAAAAAGGAAATTTAATTATGAAAGAACTTACTGAAAAATATTTAGCAAAGATGCTAGAGGGGGCCGAGAATGGTCTTTCTCAAATGGATACTGCTCTTGAGCAAGTAAATGGGCAACTGGATGCTATGCAATCGCAGCGCCAGGAAATGCTTACTGCTGTTGAAGAGTTGAAGGGGTTGTTGGGTCTCTCTGAAGAGGGTAGCCTTTCCGAAGAGGAAAAGCTTGTAACAGCCGATGTGGATTGATGGCGATTACATTTTGTAAATCAAAGAGAGCCAAGCTTGGTTATTTCAAAAATGAGAAACTAGCTTGGGAGAGCATTGATCATTACAAGAAGTATTATGGTCCTCCCAAGGGGAGAGTAGGAACTTATTATGTGCTTAAAGTAAAGCGTTCCAAGGAAGGTAAGAAATCTTGGTGGGCTTACTGCCTTCACAAAAAAGAATGTATTCCGCAACAATCCAATCGGACAGGCTTTTAGTTCTTTAATAGATTATGGCATCTCAACACCTTTTAGATAAAACTTATATGAGGATGGCAGAAGTATTGTCTTCATTATCTTATGCTCAAAGAAAAAAAGTAGGATGCTTAATTGTTAAAGATACTCAAATTATTTCAGAAGGATACAACGGAACCCCAAAAGGATTTAATAATGAATGTGAATACTACGATCATGTCTACGAAATATATACTAAGCCTGAGGTTCTTCATGCAGAATCTAATGCTATCACTAAGCTTGCTAGATCGACTAACTCTTCTAGTGGCAGTACTTTATATGTTACCTTGGCTCCTTGTTATGAGTGTTCCAAACTAATTATTCAAGCTGGGATTACGAAAGTGTTTTTTATAGAAAAATATAATAAGAATGGCTTACTCTTATTAAATAAAGCTGGTGTAGAAACCCGCCAAATTGCAGAGCAAAATTAAATGTTTTATGATACCTCCTGCTTCCCATTTACAAAAAGTTTAGAAGATAAGTGGGCAGATATACTTGCCGAGTACCAGAATATATCATCTGGAACCTTCCCTTATGTTGAAACTGATATGTATACAGGGGAGTGGGAGGTTTTTCCCTTTATATTCTTTGGGGAAAAACTTGAAGATAGTTGTAAGATGTGTCCTAAGACCTGGGATCTGATGAAAGATATTCCAGGGTTAATGAGTGCTAGTTTTTCCGTAATGAGACCTTCAACTGAAATTCTTCCGCATACTGGTTTTACTAAAAAAGCGGTGAGGTTTCAGCTACCCCTTATAGTTCCTAAACAGCGTGATCGTGCTGCTTTAATTGTAGGGGATGTTATTAAGCGATGGGATTATGGACAATCTTTTGCTTTTGATGATACAGTATGGCATTCATGCCATAATAGAAGTGATGAAACCCGAGTGGTATTAATTATAGATGTAGAAAGAACAGCCTATGACCCTGTTAACGAAGGCACCCCACCAGGAACCTTTTCCTACGGTGGAGGACTCCCCACTTAGGGAGTACCTGGATAAACAAATTTTATTCTGGAGAGACAATCTAAATGCACATTATAAGACTGATGAGGGCTCCTCATTAACTGATTATGCTAGGGGGGCTTTAGCAGCCTATTTAGAATTAAAAATGTTCCTTGACCGTCCTGCTCGTTAAAATAAAATAAATTTTATTAATTTTTTACTTGTATTCGGTCGAGATTATGGTATAATGGTGCCTGTGAACTGATAATAGAAGACCTTACGGAAACTAAAACCTTGAAAAACGATGAAACTAGAAATTACTAACAAACTATTACATAAGGCTATGTGCCTCTTTTTCGTCCTTGGTGCCGCATCACATGGCTGTATCTTTGTCACATATGTTCTTTGGTGGCTTGGGAGAGTAGAATAATGAGCAAATGTGATTGTGGTGCGGATACGAATGGGCATATTATTTTTAAGTGTAAGGCTAGTGAGTATACTAATAAGATTAATGGCAACAAAGATCTGTATGCTCGTATGTGTGCTTGGATGGCTGATGAAGAAGATTCATCTCTTTTAGAAGAAACCATGTCTAAGGACGAGGTTGATAAGTATCTTGTTTCTGAGGCAGCGGACATCTTTTACCAAATCTACGGACTTTGTGAGGGATAAATAATGTCTACTCTATATCACCCTACGGCCATGAAGCGGAATAAGCCCTCGGCTCCTGCCAAATGGATCCATGATAATATTGGTTTCGATCACCACAACACTCTTGATTATGGTTGTGGTAGGGGCTTTGATGCTAATCACTATAACATTGTAGGGTGGGATCCTACCTTTGATTGGACCTTAAATAGAGATATACCTTATGATACTATCTTGTGTACTTATGTATTGAATGTTATCCCAGGCAAGAAAGAGCGTCAAGAGGTTCTTCTGGATATTCAGAGCTTGCTATCAAAGGACGGTGTAGCGTATATCTCTGTTCGGGCAGATAAGAAAAATCTTAACGGATATACAAAGACAGGATCCTATCAAGAGTTTATTAAACTAAATCTCCCTATTGTTAAGAAGACCTCTTCTTACCTGATCTATGAGTTGAAACGATAATGAAGCTACTAGAAGAATGTGTAAATTGGCTATTTGCGGTAATACTAGCCCTAGTCCCAGTATATATTATTTATAAAATGACCGTTGGTGATGCTAGGTTGGAATATAAGATAGACCTATTGGAAGAAGCATTAGATGGTCATACTCACTTTCATGAAGATATTTATTATAATAATCCAAGAAGGATGAACCCAAAAGATAATCTTTATCCGAACCCTAATCCTGCGGCCTATCTTGGTCATTCACAGAAAAACAAAGTAAGGTAATCGTCAATAAATGAAGGAAGGTGCTTGACTGGCCTCCTCCATTATGATATAATAGACGCATGGCTAAAGAAGTAACGGTCCAATTGACATTAGAATGGTCGTTCACCAAGAAAGAGTGGAGCGACGAGCAGAAACACATTGAAGAACTTCAAAATGATCCTAGAATTATTTTAGGTGACGATGTGCTTAGTAGTTTGCATATGTTAAACGAATTAGATTATCCCTCTCTCAAAAAATGTAAAGTAACGCCGTATGGATGATAAACAGTTAGAATTAATAGAAGAAAAGTATGGGAGGCTCATTCACAAGATTGGGCATTGGATATCAGGAGACCGTGCGATTGCTTCTCATGCTGATAACACGCAGGATATTTGGATTGCAGCGATGGACGCAATTCGGGGGTATGAGAAGAAAGAGAATATGCCCTTTGCAGAGTTTTGGGGGAGCAAAGGATTTGATAAATATCTTAAAACTTGTCTTTGGAATGTAAAAAATAGTAAGGGTGCAAAGATCACCAAGAAATACCCAATCACTAAGGGTACAGTTGATGTAGCGACGAATGAGGAGGTTTTACAGCGGGAGGACAGATCTGTTATTGCCCCTGAGACAGAGATGTATCTCAAGGAGATTAATGAACTTTTAACTAAAGATCAAGCTCAAGTGGTGCGTTCTCTTCTTGATGATCCTACATATATTAAGCCTTCTGGTAAAGTGAATATTAACAAACTAGCTAGAGAAATGGGTAAAACATGGAACGAGGTAAACACACTAATAAACCAGATCGGTAATAAAATTGAGAACGATCTATGAATATTAAAGAATTGGTTGTGTATTTAAGTGGTGCAATTTCGGGAAGAAATGATGTGGATGCAGCAAGACATTTTGCGTCTGTTGAAACATTGTTAGAGAGAGCAGGAAAAATTGTATTTAACCCTATGTATACTGAGCCTAAAGAAAGTTGGGAAGAGTATATGCGCGAGGGGTTGGCTGCTATTGTTGATTCCGATTGTGTGTTAATGTTATCTGGGTGGGAAAAAAGCAGAGGAGCTGCCTTTGAAAGAATTGTTGCTTTCGAGTTAGGCATTCCAATTTATTATGAAAAGGATATGTAATGGGATTTATTAGTAAATTAGTGTACGCTATCCTCCTTCCGACGAAGGTACGGGAAGCAGTTGCACTTGACGAACTTAAAAAACTAAATGAAACAATTGGGAAAGGTAAAAGATGAAAAGTTTTATAGAAGCAATATGTGGTGTATTATTGTTGGGAGGATTGCTTTTGGTACTTCCCAGCCTCGCATCGGTTCAGTTTGGAAACCCCCCTATTGTGAAGAGGCTTTCAACCTTTAGAGGGGATGTGTGTGCAGGGTTTGCGGGATTTAGAGTGCAGGAGGTTAAGTTTGATCAGGCAGGGGTTATGACTCTGGTGAGTGCAGAGCCTTACGAGGTTTTGATAAATGTTAATTACATAACTAAAATGCATCGCTTTGAAGATGCCAAGAATACTGATTATTCTTGTCTCATGTTTTTTGATTCTGTTAAAAATCCTCTTCTTGTGCGTATGCCTTACAAAGATGTTTATTCTGCCATTCGTAGGGCCGCTGATGCTCAGGTGAAATGATATGTACGAGTATGAGGTTAAGTGTGTAAATAAAATTATTGATGGGGACACTCTTGATGTAACCGTTGACCTGGGTTTTGAGATTCACCATCGAATCCGTGTAAGGCTGTATGGGATCAATACGCCTGAGGAGGGGCCGAAGGATTGGGAAGGGAAGAGACGAGGACTGGACGCAAAGGAGAGGCTTAGAGAGCTAATCCTGAGCAGCTTCCTGGATCACCATACACTTATCCTTCAAACGAAGGAAAGGGGTGAGTATGGTCGTTATTTGGGAACCTTGCTTCGGAGATCTTCAGTTATAAAAAAAGGAGAGGAACCAGAGTTAGACCTCAATCAACAATTGTTGGAAGAGGGGTATGCGGTAGAATATTTTTCTAAATTGTGGTAATGTTGTCAACAAACTTGTAGGGGACCTAAATATAATATGTGGAAATATCTACTACTTATATTATTACTAGCTTGTCAAGGAAAAACAGTTCCCTCTGATCATACTGATGACAATGATCAAGAAGAGGAGCCTTGGTGTGAAAATCATGAGTGGGAACCAAACGATGAGTTTTTCCAGTCTGATTATATAACAGTCCTCCCAACCTTCAATGAAACCTGCGTAGAGGGTTTAATCTCAGCAGAAGAAGAGGATATTTTTGAGTTCTTTTTAGTCCCTCCTTATCCAGTAACCACTATGGATGTCTTCTTTTCCTTAGAGGTATTGAGTGAATATACTACGCCTAAGATTACTTTATATCAAGAGGATAAGAGTGATGGAGGAGGAACTTTTATTCGTGTTGGGGAATTTGTTGGTGAGCCAGGATACCTTTTAATTGATGGTTGGCCTGTACTTTATGATCATATAAAATTTAACGATGTATATGTAGTGGTTGAGGCTTTTGCGCCCCCTGGTGTTGTTACGGAATATAAATTAAGTACTTGGAGTCATTATTAGAGATTACATATCACTATATTTAATTTTCGAGGAGTAATTCCTAAAAAAGGGTTAGGTACTCTCTATATATTGTGGAGTAAAAAAATACTCTCACCACAACAATATAATAAAGCGGAAAAAATATTATGGCACCAACAACCCCCATTAAATATACAGCAACAAACCATCTAGAGTATTATGCCTCTGGGGGCGCAGCTGCACCCCTTAGTGGAATAATGTCAGATCCAAGCCTTTCAGGGGCTTGGATGGTTGAACATCAAGATTTAGACATACAGTATGTTAGAGTTCCCTGGGCCAGCGTTTCAGCAACCACTATAAATCTTAGTACCGGATCTATGGCTCATAGGATTAACTCAACTAGACTTGCTATTGCTGTAACCGCAAATTATTCAAAACGAAAAGTTTATGGTTCTTATTCTACATCAAGTTATCAACAACCTCAAAAGTTTCAAGTTAATGCTGTAAGTGCAGACCATTTAGGTAATACTTATGGTGACTTGAGTGCTGGAGCTTCTGGTACGGCTATGGGTCCAGCAGGAACTATTGTTACTTACCAACCTTGGATACAGAGGCGAGCTTGGAATGATAGTATTGATACGGAAGTTACTACATCTGCTGACGGTTACTTATTCTGGGTCAAACGAACTTCTTGTGATGGATTTAAACATTTAGGGGGCGTAAATGCGGAGTATATGACTGATTTTGAGGGTCATTCGGTGTTCCAGGGCAAAAAAGGATCTTTTGTACAGAGTCAATATTGGACCACCGATTCTGATGCTAAGTTACAGGTGGCTGGGTCTTGGTATAACATTATTGGTCCATATGCTACCAACAAAGAAACTATTGCGGCTATTTTTGCATTAATTGATCAAATGGGTAACAAAGTAACAACGACTGGATTAATGGCAGAAGCTACCTCAGATGGTTTGGGGCAGCCTTTATTTAATGTAGGCTTTGGTGAATACAATATTGATCGACACGATTATACTTAATAATAGAAGGGAAAAATTATGAAAAATTTATTAACTGAGAAGACCCTTTTATGGGTGGTCGTTCTTGCTTTGGCTGTATCGAGTTATTCTCTTCATACTGGATCTTCCGCCAAATGCGGCGACTGTGATTCTGTGCGGAGAGGTCGTACAAGCCAATTGCGCGAAAAGATGGGGCCTAAACAAGAGCGTTTATTTGGTCCACGGGAGGCCAGGGATGGTACGAGGAAGAAGAAGATGGCACAAAAGAGAGCGGAGCATTAATTAAATGTTTAAGGATTTGTGTTAAAAAACAGCCTCTAGATGCTATAATAGAGAGTTCGATGGGTAAAGATCCCCATCATTGTTCTTTAAATAATAGCGGTAGCTTTTAAATTTTTATTAGCTACCGCTTATTTTTTGGTCCTGTGGCGCAATCGGTTAGCGCATCGAGCTTATATCTCGGAGGCTCCTGGTTCAATTCCAGGCAGGACTACTATAGTACACAGTTTAGATAAAATCTAGGGGATGTAACCCAATCGGAAGAGGTAATAGACTTAAAATCTATCAAGTGCGGGTTCGATTCCCGCCATCCCTACCAATACAATGAAAGAATTAGAAGAGAATTTAGGACAGTTGATATTTTGGTCAGTAGCTTTTGGTATTATGTTGGGTATAATTTATGTGTGGGGGTAATTAATGGAACATAGAAACTACGGAAGATTGATACAAGCACCCGTAGCTCAGTTGGATAGAGCAACGGACTTCTAATCCGTAGGTCATAGGTTCGATTCCTATCGGGTGTACCAAACGAACTATAATAGATTATGTTTCATATTAGCCCCTACGATTTAGATTCCTGTAGTGTAGATAAAATTATGACAGACAAGTGGTGATCTTAAAAAGGCTATTTGGTACTTACAAAGAGAAATAAAAAAATGAAAGATATATTAAAGTTCGTTGTGTTTGTTGCTGTTGGTTTATTAGGGTTTTTTGCTTTAGCTTACCCAACTACTACGGGTTCATTCAATGATCCTCCCATCATCCAGCCTGGAGACGGCTGGTTAGGGCAGACCGCGCCTCCTGGGGTAGTAGGTGCTGGCAGACCTCACGATGATGCTAAGGTTATTGCTCGATGGGATACCGTTCCATATCAAGAGATTGATAATGAGTTTGAAGTGGGGCTTGTTGCTTTTCATATCAATCAGATTGATCGGGTAGAGTTTGCTGTTGAAGGTGGAGAGTGGGTTAGCCATAACCAAATGCAATATAATCCAAGGACTAATGTATATGAGTATTATGGAATCTTGAGGAAGCAGGATTTCTCTACTGTCGGCCCGATTGAGGTGAGAGCTATTGCGTATCCAAGAGCAGGACTTCCTCGTTTGCTGCCCCCTTTAAAGTTATTTGTTGATCCTGACAATACTACTCCTTTTAAAACAAGATGGGTTTCTACTACTGGTGATGACAGTAACGATGGGAGCTTTGAGCATCCTCTGGCTAGTATTTCCCAGGCTGCTATAAATATTTCCAATGATTTTGGTTCTGCTGATGGGGGAAGGATCTTCCTAATGCCTGGAGACTATGCTTATGGAGGGATGTCATATCCTAACACGGTTACTATGTCTGATAAGTGGCTTACTATTACGCCTCATTTTCCCGCAACAAAAGAAGATGTGAGAATTACTAGTAACCTTGGAAGTATGAAGACTAAGTTGATACATTTCAAAGATCTTACTTTTAGAGAAGGGGTAGAGTCTAGTGTAGGAGTGCCATCAGCAATATGGTTAGATGATTGTCACATGATTGGAAATGGGCCAGAGACTAAGATTAATCAATGGGGGCATTGGCTTAGTTCTCATACCTGGACCTTGGGGGATTATATTACAGACTCAGAAGCAGAGCAGAACTTTCACGGATTCATGCACTCTAAGGGTTTGATTCGTAATACCTCTGTGCATGATTTAGCCTCCGATGCTTATCAAAACGGAGTGTGTGTAATTAATAGTACTGCCTACAATCTAACTAAAGGTTCAACTGATGCTCATGTTGATGTGTACCAAATTACTTACCGCTTACCTGAGGAGCTTGGTTCGGTAGAAAACCCCAACCCTGATATTAACTGTGTGTTTTATGGTAATGTTGGAGTAGACTATAGAGGTCAGGGTATTTATTTTGGGGATGGTCCTAATGATGCTGATCCCTGGATGGAGGTAGAGTATGATAATATCGCTTTGGTGAATAATTATCTTAATGCTCTTCCTGCTACAGCTAGAAATAACCTTTCTAACCACACTCTAAGACATTGTTTGTTATGGAATAATACTTTTCTGGGACAGAGGTTTGATATTAATATGGATTTTGGTGATGATTACTTAGAGAATATTTCTATCAGAGGTAACTGTTTTATGGCTCTGCGCTATGGTGACGCTCATACCCCTGACCTATTAGATGGTCATGATGTGTTTGATAATCACTATGTTGATGGTTTAGGTCATTTTCATGCTATTACTCCAGGCGAGGGTTGGACAGAGGGAGATCCTGGTTTCTATCCTAACTGGATTATCCCAAATGTAAGTTCTATTCTTAATAATCGTATGCAACCTCTTACCCCATCAGATCTTATGGGAAGAGAAAGAGGACTCTCCACAGCAGTTGGAGCGTTTGTCGGAAGAAATAAATGATTAAATTACTATTATTAGGTGGAGTTATGCTTTGCTCATGCATAACTCCATAAAGTCAAATCCTAAATGAATCCCCAAGAACAAAGAAGAAAAACATGGATTGTAGGTATAATAGGATCTCTATTTATACTCTCTACTCCTTTAATAATTAAATACTCCGATAAGATCCGAGAATTGTTCTACCAACTGTTCTTGTATTAAAGGAAAGGAAAGGAAAGGAAAGGAAAGAAAAGAAGCTAAAGTGTTTTATGACAAGATTAAAATAACAAACATCAGTTCCCGCGCAGAAGAGTTGCAAGCATGGGTACTCCTAGTAGAAGAATTCCCAGATCACGAAGACACAGAACTATTAAAGTTCTACGAGTGGATAAAGATAGCCAAAAAGTCAAACGAAGTAATAGGAATAGTAACACTCAATAAGTATTTGCCTAAGAAAGCATTACTTTGTGATATAATAATAAAGCCTAAGTATAGGAATAAAGGAGTGGGGATTAAACTATTGAAGGAGGCAGGAATAGCCTTAGAAAGACAAGGGTACACCCATGTAGTAGGGTTTACATCCAAAAAGAACAAATCAGCACTAAGAACATACAAGAGGATCTATACTCATCAAAGAGAAATGATTGTAACTGAAGGTGAACTCCAAATAAGTGTACCACACATAGAACAAATGGAGATGAGATTACAAATGAGGGAATTAAGGAAAGATAAACTAAAGAAATGATAATCTATACTTATATCTTTTGTTGGAATGAAGAGAAAATGCTTCCCTTTACTCTAGATCATTATGAACAATTTAGTGATAGAATTTTTTTATTGGATAACTACTCTACGGACAAGAGTAGAGAAATAGCAAGGAAATATGATAAGGTAACAATAATTCCCTTTTCATGCCAAGATGAAGATACTTATGATGAGTACGAATCAGCAAACCTAAGATCAACTATTTATAAGGATACTACCTACGGATTCAATGCAAATAATAAAGCAGACTGGGCAATCCTAGTAGACGCAGATGAATTAGCTTATCACCCACAAATAAAAACAATACTAAAAGGATATAAAGAACAAGGAGTAGGTGTACCAAGATTAGCAGGATATAATATGGTAAGTAAAACCTTTCCCAAGTATAAGAAGGGAACCTTTATCACCCAAAAAGTCAAATTAGGAGAAGAATCATTAACAGAATGTAAACCTGTAATCATAGATCCTAATAAGGTAGATGTGAAGTTTAGTGTAGGAGCCCACTTCCACTCAAAAGCAACAGGAAGTGTGTTACCGTCCATGTACCCCGATATTAAACTCTTACACTATAAGAATTTGGGGAAGGAATATGTGGTGAATAGATATAAACAACTATCATGCAGATCATCATGTACTAATAAAGAGAATCACTTTGGGGAGCATTGGTATTCAAAGAGAGCGCAACACGGTATGGGAGAAGCATTTGATGAGTGGATAAAAGATGTGGAAAGAGTTATATAATGTGGGTAATTAAATGTATAAACCCTTACCTAATAATGTAGCCATACAACCTTCTGAAATTGAGGGGGTTGGTTTGTTTGCTGTTGAAGATATTCCTGCTCATAGTAATTTGGGAATCTCGCACCACTTTTTGGATGATAAATTAATCCGTACTCCATTGGGAGGGTTTTACAATCATTCAGATGACCCTAATTGTTATACCGTAATTAATAATGATTACGCTGAACTAATTACTTTACATGAGGTATCGGCTGGAGAGGAGCTTACAGCCACTTACTGCATTAACCCCCTAAGCACCCGTAGCTCAGTTGGATAGAGCAACGGACTTCTAATCCGTAGGTCATAGGTTCGATTCCTATCGGGTGTACCAAACGAACTATATGTGTGAGGCTAAAGTGTTAAGTTTTTTCAGTAATACAAGTAGTTAGGTATGCCTAAACCAGTTAATAAAAATCTACATAAGGTTACTATAGAGGATATAGAGAACCATAAGCTTATTACGGATGAGGAATTAGATTCCGATATTCAAAATATACTTTACTATCCCGCAGATAGTAACCGTAATAGTTTTTATGGGAACCCCTTCCTGTACCATTACCAACTTAAGAATCTTTTAAAGTGTAAAAGAGATAAGGGTCCAACTATTTATGATCTTTTTGAGGACGATGAAGAGAGGGCAAAACTATTATCCCAAACCTTAAAAAAGGATAGGGGGGGTAGAACTGCTGCGGGTAATGTTTATGAGTGCTTTAGGATTAATAAGGGCTCTATTGTAATGTTTAAGGCCACTACCGCAAAGTACCTATACAAAAAATATAATGCTCAGTCGGTATTAGACCCTACTGCTGGATGGGGAGGTCGTATGCTTGGAGCGTGGGCTCTAGGGATAGATTATATTGGTATGGATACAAATACGGAGATGTGTTCAGCGTACTCAAATATGATTAATAAGTTAAAGGGTGTCAAGGATACTAATCTGGAGATGATTTTTGATGACTGCCTTTCTCAGAACTTTGGGAAGTTTAATTACGATTTCGTTCTTACTAGTCCCCCCTACATTAACATGGAAGTTTATGAGCATATGCCCCGATGGGAGACCGAGGAAGATTACTATGTTAACTTTCTAATACCCCTTTGGGAGCAATGCATGGATAATATGGATCTTAATGGTCATGTATGCTTTAATATATCCCCTAAGATATATGAGGAGGCTATTATGTATGGTCTATCTCCTAGTCATGACGAGGAACACTTAAAGCAGCAATTAGGCCAGCAGAAGACTACAAAGAAGCAGGATAAGATCTATATCTGGGCAAAGTAAACTTATTATGTATAAACCTCTCCCTCCCAACGATCTATAATAGATTATGTTTCATATTAGCCCCTACGATTTAGATTCCTATAATGTAGATATAATTATGACAGATAAGTATGGCAACAATCGCCCAGATAATCAAGATAAATCTAACCCTAAATATTATGCAAAACTAAACCCCCAACCTATTGAGGTTATTGAAGCTTGGTGGCTAGGGTATAATCTTGGGAATGCTGTGAAGTACATAGCACGGGCAAGTAGTAACGCTGGGGAATCTATTAATGATGATCTTAAAAAGGCTATTTGGTACTTACAAAGAGAAATGAAAAAATGAAAGATATATTAAAGTTCGTTGTGTTTGTTACTATTGGTTTATTAGGGTTTTTTGCTTTAGCTTACCCAACTACTATGGGTTCATTCAATGATCCTCCCATCATCCAGCCTGGAGACGGCTGGCTGGGGGATACTGTGGAGCCCGGAGTAATTGGTGCTGGCAGACCTCACGATGATGCTAAGGTTATTGCTCGATGGGATACCGTTCCATATCAAGAGATTGATAATGAGTTTGAAGTGGGGCTTGTTGCTTTTCATATCAATCAGATTGATCGGGTAGAGTTTGCTGTTGAAGGTGGAGAGTGGGTTAGCCATAACCAAATGCAATATAATCCAAGGACTAATGTATATGAGTATTATGGAATCTTGAGGAAGCAGGATTTCTCTACTGTCGGCCCGATTGAGGTGAGAGCTATTGCGTATCCAAGAGCAGGACTTCCTCGTTTGCTGCCCCCTTTAAAGTTATTTGTTGATCCTGACAATACTACTCCTTTTAAAACAAGATGGGTTTCTACTACTGGTGATGACAGTAACGATGGGAGCTTTGAGCATCCTCTGGCTAGTATTTCCCAGGCTGCTATAAATATTTCCAATGATTTTGGTTCTGCTGATGGGGGAAGGATCTTCCTAATGCCTGGAGACTATGCTTATGGAGGGATGTCATATCCTAACACGGTTACTATGTCTGATAAGTGGCTTACTATTACGCCTCATTTTCCCGCAACAAAAGAAGATGTGAGAATTACTAGTAACCTTGGAAGTATGAAGACTAAGTTGATACATTTCAAAGATCTTACTTTTAGAGAAGGGGTAGAGTCTAGTGTAGGAGTGCCATCAGCAATATGGTTAGATGATTGTCACATGATTGGAAATGGGCCAGAGACTAAGATTAATCAATGGGGGCATTGGCTTAGTTCTCATACCTGGACCTTGGGGGATTATATTACAGACTCAGAAGCAGAGCAGAACTTTCACGGATTCATGCACTCTAAGGGTTTGATTCGTAATACCTCTGTGCATGATTTAGCCTCCGATGCTTATCAAAACGGAGTGTGTGTAATTAATAGTACTGCCTACAATCTAACTAAAGGTTCAACTGATGCTCATGTTGATGTGTACCAAATTACTTACCGCTTACCTGAGGAGCTTGGTTCGGTAGAAAACCCCAACCCTGATATTAACTGTGTGTTTTATGGTAATGTTGGAGTAGACTATAGAGGTCAGGGTATTTATTTTGGGGATGGTCCTAATGATGCTGATCCCTGGATGGAGGTAGAGTATGATAATATCGCTTTGGTGAATAATTATCTTAATGCTCTTCCTGCTACAGCTAGAAATAACCTTTCTAACCACACTCTAAGACATTGTTTGTTATGGAATAATACTTTTCTGGGACAGAGGTTTGATATTAATATGGATTTTGGTGATGATTACTTAGAGAATATTTCTATCAGAGGTAACTGTTTTATGGCTCTGCGCTATGGTGACGCTCATACCCCTGACCTATTAGATGGTCATGATGTGTTTGATAATCACTATGTTGATGGTTTAGGTCATTTTCATGCTATTACTCCAGGCGAGGGTTGGACAGAGGGAGATCCTGGTTTCTATCCTAACTGGATTATCCCAAATGTAAGTTCTATTCTTAATAATCGTATGCAACCTCTTACCCCATCAGATCTTATGGGAAGAGAAAGAGGACTCTCCACAGCAGTTGGAGCGTTTGTCGGAAGAAATAAATGATTAAATTACTATTATTAGGTGGAGTTATGCTTTGCTCATGCATAACTCCATCTAAGTATGATTTAGAGTTAGCCCAAGCACTTTCTGAACAATCTAAAACTCATGTTATAGATATGATGAAAATGAATGAGGAGCTAATGGTATTGAAGGTTCAGATATTTATGTTTCAACAAGGATTTATGCACCAAACACCTTTTTATGGCAAACCAACAAGAGTTAGATAGGGTTTATTTGTTAATGGCTAAGAGCCTTTCCCAACTCTCTAAGGCTGATAGATTACAGGTGGGTTGCTTGATAGTAAAGGATACTCACATCATAGCAGAGGGCGTTAACGGAATGCCCAGAGGACTGTCTAATGTGTGTGAGTATTATGATTGTGTAGAGCAGTTATATACTAAGAAGGAAGTAATTCACGCGGAGATGAATGCGCTTTTTAAATTAGCTCGCTCTACACAGTCTTCTATAGGCGCAACTGCTTATTGTACAAATGGTCCTTGCTTTGATTGTGCTAAGAGTATGATTCAGGCGGGTATTGTTCGTTTAGTTTATACTGATACTTACAGAAAAGAAGATGGGATTAGATTATTAAAAGATGCTGGAATTGAAATCCAACGATACGGAGAAGAAGCTTAAAGAGCTACTATATTACCTTACTACTAATATTGAGAAGAAGCGTATAGATTTTAATAAGGCTAAAAACGGTCAGCTTACCGATGGACACAACGAAACCCTTGAGTATTCTCATGGCTACCTTCAATGTTTGATAGAGGTAAAATATTTTGTAGAGAATTATGGCAAAGAACTTTAGAGTAATGCTAAAAACTACTGGGGCTAAGTGTAATTTAGCTTGTCAGTATTGTTTTTACTTGAATAAAGAATCCTTATACCCATCAGGTACATTTAAAATTTCTGATGAGTTGCTTGAAGAGTATACAAAGCAGTATATGGAGTCACAAAGTACCCCCGAGGTATCTTTTGATTGGCAGGGTGGGGAGCCTTCCTTATTAGGTATTGATTTTTATAGGAAGGCTGTAAAGAGTCAAAAAAAATATGCTAAGGTTGCTCAGAAAGGAGTAAACTCATTCCAAACTAACGGTCTTTTATTAGATGCTGAATGGTGTAAATTTTTTAAGGAAAATAATTTTCTTGTGGGACTTAGCTTAGATGGTCCACAAGAACTACATGATAAGTATAGGTTTGATAAGGGAAAAAATCCTACTCATAGTGGGGTTGAGTCTGCTTTAAAACTTTTACAAGATTATGGGGTAGATTATAATATTCTTTGTTGTGTAAGTAATTCTAATGTAGAATACCCACTAGAGGTTTATAGTTATTTTCGGTCTATGGGCGTGGAAAAAATACAGTTCATCCCAGTAGTTAATAAAAGTCAAATTCCTGGGGAGGTTACCCCAGAGTCCATTACGGGCAAGCAGTATGGGGATTTTTTAATTTCAGTTTTTGATGAGTGGTATAGGAGGGATGTGGGATCTATCTTTATTTTCTTGTTTGAGCATTTTGCTGCTAGATTAGTAGGTAGACATCCTGGCCTGTGCGTATTTGAGACTACTTGTGGATTAGAGTTAGCTCTGGAGCATACTGGAGATTTATATTCCTGTGATCATTATGTTTCTCCTGATTATTTACTTGGAAATATATTCACTACAAATATAGCAGACTTAGTTTACACAAAGCAACAATATGATTTTGCACTAGAAAAAGCAGAGCTTCCAACAAAATGTTTGGAGTGTGATGTTAGGTTTATTTGTAATGGTGGGTGCCCCAAGAATAGAATAACACTACATAATAATGAGGAAAACAAACTAAATTATTTATGTGAAGGATATTACTCCTTTTTTAACCATAGTAAAGAACCCCTCAGAAAGCTATTGAATGTTTAAATGAAGTATTCTTCTGATACTGCCCTAATAAGAAAAATAAATGATCTGATTTCTATTTTACAAGAAAACTCTAAAAAGGTTAGCAGCGTAGTTAGGCGAGATGTTGAGGCTTTATTGGAGTCTATTTCTGATGAAGTGTTGTTATTAGAGAATTATAATCAATTCCTTGAAGAAGAAAACGCAAAACTTAGTTCCTCTAATAATGAGGATAAATAAACTTTATTTTTTCTCAGTTTTGTTCTTGCTATTCACACAGACTATGGTATAATGGTGCCTATGAAAGACAACAAACCTGTGCGAGTAGAGACAGAACTACGCAAGAAAAGCCCTGAGCGAGCCCTCAAAGCCGCTAATGGCTCTCGGAGGGAGGCTATCCACCTTCATTGTATTGTGTGCTGCGGAAACTCCTCTCAGGAGGCTAGGAAGTGTAGCGATGCGCTCTGCTTCCTTCACCCTTACCGTCCAGGAGCCAAGATATAAAAGGAAAAATAATGAAACTAGAAATTACTAACAGACTATTACAGAAAACTATGTGCCTCTTTTTCGTCCTTGGTGCAGCATCACATGGTTGTATCTTTGTCACCTATGTTCTTTGGTGGCTTGGGAGAGTAGAATAATGAGCAAATGTGATTGTGGTGCGGATACGAATGGGCATATTATCTTTAAGTGTAAGGCTAGTGAGTATACTAATAAGATTAATGGCAACAAAGATCTGTATGATCGTATGTGTGCTTGGATGGCTGATGAAGAAGATTCATCTTTTTTAGAACAAACTATGTCTGAGGACGAGGTTGATAAGTATCTTGTTTCTGAGGCAGGGGACATCTTTTACCAAATCTACGGAGCTTAGGGTTATCAATTACATCAAGATTAGAATACCCTTATATCACCCTACGGCCATGAAGCGGAATAAGCCTTCGGCTCCTGCCAAATGGATCCATGATAATATTGGTTTCGATCACCACAACACTCTTGATTATGGTTGTGGTAAGGGCTTTGATGCTAATCACTATAATATTGTAGGGTGGGATCCTACCTTTGATTGGACCTTGAATGAGGATCTTAGGTGGGACACTATCTTGTGTACATATGTATTGAATGTAATACCATACAAGAAAGAGCGTCAAGAGGTTCTTTCTAAAATTAAAAGCCTATTGACAGACGAGGGCGTAGCGTATATTACTGTTCGGGCAGACAAGAAAAATCTTAACGGATATACAAAGACGGGATCTTATCAAGAGTTTATTGAACTAGATCTCCCTATTGTTAAGAAGACCTCTTCCTACCTGATCTATGAGTTGCGCCCCTAAATTTATGGTAGATTTTAAAGACGAGAATGTGTTTATTTCTGGCCCCATTACAGGGAAGCCCTTAGCAAATAAGGCAGCTTTTCAGGGGATGGAAGCGTGGCTAGTAGAATGCGGAGCTAGAGTATATAATCCTCGTCGGCATCAAGTACCCAAGGGGCTTATAGAGTGTGAGGTTTGGCCTACAATGATGAAGATGGCATTACGAGATCTTGTACATTGTACTTCGGTAGTAATGCTTGAAGGTTGGAAAGATAGTAGAGGTGCTAGTCTAGAACATAAAATAGCCTCAGAATTGTGTATGAGAATATACGACAGTAAACTAAAAAGGATAGGGTGATATGAAATATAAAGTTATTAACTACACCACTTCCGCAACATTAGAAGAAGGTTTAAATGCCATGTCTTCTATTGGGTGGAGTGTGAATAAAATTACAACTAAGGTCCTCTGGAAAACGGCTCAACAATTTGTGGTTATCTTTAGTAGACTAGAGGAAAAAACTATGATCTTAGAAGAAGGAGAAGACTAATGAAGCTACTAGAAGAATGTGTAAATTGGCTATTTGCGGTAGTACTAGCCCTAGTCCCAGTATATATTATTTATAAAATGACCGTTGGTGATGCTAGGTTGGAATATAAGATAGACCTATTGGAAGAAGCATTAGATGGTCATACTCACTTTCATGAAGATATTT
>Ga0080013_1000420_pt1 | contig 60020 bp, 44 predicted proteins | sample ETNvirenome_6_85_FD_69236 | JGI IMG/M metagenome (GOLD analysis project Ga0080013, IMG submission 69236) | Marine viral communities from the Pacific Ocean - ETNP_6_85 (SPADES assembly) (version 2) | ecosystem: Environmental > Aquatic > Marine > Oceanic | place: Pacific Ocean | collected 2013-06-19 | reverse complement strand
ATTATCGTGAATCTTACGACATGTACACCTGTAGCGGAATCTTATTCAACCACGAGTCTGAACGTAGAGGTATAGAGTTTGTAACTAGGAAGATTTCTCACGGCGTCGCTCAGATTCATTTAGGGTTGGCCGATTCTATTTCGCTAGGTAATTTAGACGCTGCTCGCGATTGGGGATATGCACCCGATTATGTGGAGGCAATCTGGAGAATGCTACAACAAGACACTCCTGACGATTATGTTATTGCCACCGGCGAAACACACTCAGTGAGAGATTTTCTTCAAGCTGCGTTCGAGTGTATAGGGATAACTGAATGGGAAACATTCGTTAAGCAAGATCCACGTTTTTTGCGCCCCGCGGAGGTCGATCATCTCATTGGGGATGCTTCGAAGGCTCACTCCGATTTGGATTGGCACCCCCGCGTCTCCTTTGCGCAAATGGTAGAACGCATGGTGACTAACGACATAAGACTCTTGGAGGGTAAATAAGATGAAAGTATTAGTGGCCACCTCAGACAAATATAGTTTTTTATTGCCCCCCTATTGCGAGCTTTTTAATCGTTATTGGCCCGGCAATGAGATTCATTTTTTAGGGTTTGATGCCACTAAAGTAAGTGATCTTCCTTCCAACTGTACTTTTCATTCTCTAGGCAGGCAAGCCGATTTTGGGACGGAGTGGACAACCCCCTTGATCCCCTATATTGAAGCACTGGAAGATGATTATTTTATGTTCACGGTGGAAGATGTCATGTTGGTAGGATCTGTAGATAGAGAGAAAGCTCAATTGTTAGAAAACGAGGTTAAAACGGGGAGAGCCCAAAAAGCGCTTCTTGACTCTCATCTTAATTTTAGCGCAGAGTCCCACACGCCGGGTCTCGTCAAGCTACATCAACAAGCAAATTACAGAACCACCCTTCATCCCTCCATATGGCAAAAAAAATATTTTCTGAGATACTTAAAGCCTCATATGTCGGCATGGGATTTTGAAATTCAAAACATGCCGGAGTCAAAATCTGACGGCGCTACCATTGTAGCTTTGGATCAAAAAGAATTCTTATATAAGTCTGCCAACGTTTACAAAAAGGGCATCCCCTTCCCACGCTGGAACGAGGGCTTAAAATGGGGATCTACGGCGGGCATCACAAAAGAAGATATTCTTTTGATTTATGACTATATCCTGGAAGATGGCAGCCGGTACTCTTAAACTATGAACTACGAACCGAAACAAGGCTATTATGGCCAATTTAGCACAGATGCAATTATAGAACTCTATTTTATTGGACAAGGTATGGGAACTTGCGTTGAAGTAGGCGCCGCCAACGGATTGCGCGGCTCCAACACTTTGTTTTTTGAGAAAATGGGTTGGCGCACATTATGTATCGAACCAAATCCAGAATACTTTGACCTTGTATCGCGCACACGCCAAGAAGCTATTCGGTGCGCTTGTGGAAGCACCCATGGAACTAAAGTGCCTTTTACGGTTTTTGATATTGGGAAAAATAATATTATGTCATCAGTTAGCGGCCTTAAGCCTGATTCGCGACTGGTGGAGGAGCACGTATCTAAAGACCTCATTAATTCCTCTTATCAGATCGAAGTAGAGGTGCGCACCTTGGATAGTATTTTAAAAGATGTTGCTTTCGACAAGCATATTGATTTTATTTCTATTGACACCGAAGGTACCGAACTGGACGTGCTCAAGGGTCTGGACTTAACACACTGGGATATATCACTCTTAGTGGTGGAAAATAACTATAATGATGGCGAGATTGAAGAATACTTAAATACATTTGGATATATCAAAGATGCTCGGTGGAAAATAAACGATTTCTACATAAAAGGAGAAAAATAGCATGACAGAGATTCTACTCGATTTAGGAAGCCACTTCGTCTCCGATTTTTTAACGGACATTGATAAAGAATATGAGGGTAAAGAAAAAGCCGCGCTCACTTTGATAATGGACGAAAAAATAGGCGCACCGCGCTTGACACAAGTAGTAGATCCTGATAAAATGTATGGGAAGTATTGGTACCGATCAGGCACCAACGCCTCCATGACGAATCAATTAAAGAATATCGCTGAAGAGGTGAGTGGGCGGATCAAATATAATGAGGGAGATGTATGGTTGGATATTGCTTGCAACGACGGCACAATGTTTAAATTTATTCCCGAGGAGTTTGTCAAAGTGGGAATTGACCCTGTAGAGGATTCCTTTGTAGAGTTGTCTTCTCAAGTGGCAGACAGTATTGTCCAAGACTATTTCTCCCAGAACTCCTATCAAAAAAGCGGCTATGGGGACAAAAAGTGTAAGGTAATTACGACAATTGCGATGTTTTACGATTTAGACGATCCCAATCCTTTTATAAAAGATGTCTACGAAATTCTTGAAGACGATGGCGTTTGGGTGGTACAACTCTCTTATACCCCTCTCATGGTAAAGCAAATGGCTTTCGATAATATTTGCCATGAACACGTCTATTATTTTTCACTTAACAGCATGAAAAAACTGGTAGAGCCGCACGGCTTTAAAATTGTAGACTGCGCTTTGAACGACACGAATGGCGGCTCATGTCGAGTATATCTTCAGAAAACCAGTGCGAAGGAAACATCCTTTGGCACCACCCCGTTGCGCGACGTATGTGAGTTCAGAGTGAATACACTTCTCGCTTATGAAAAAGCGCATTCCGATATTTCCAAACCGGAAGTATGGGAAGAATTTTATAATAAATTAGAAAAGATGAAAAAACAAACAGTTGAATTTATTCGCGGAGAAATTGCGAAAGGCAAGACAGTATATGGCTACGGCGCTTCGACCAAAGGGAACACTCTTCTACAATATTATGGGCTTACCCCTAGCGACATTACCGCCATTGCGGAAAGAAGCCCAGCGAAATTTGGCAAATACACGGTAGGAACTAATATCCCTATTATCTCAGAAAAAGAAATGCGAGTGGCGAATCCGGATTATTTATTAGTCTTGCCATGGCACTTCATTAAAGAGTTTGTGGATCGCGAAAGTGCTTTTCTCCGAGGAGGCGGAAAATTCATCGTTCCGTGCCCCGCATTCGAAGTAATAGGCTGGGAGGTAGCGCAATGAAAATCGATATTGTTCAATTAGGCGCTCACATCGGACCGAGCCCCAGTGACATGATCTGGTGGTTATTTCAAGACGACCCTGATTTATGCGCTTTGTTTGTTGAACCCCACCCTCTATCCTTTAAGAAATTAAAAGAAAACTATGCACCCTACCCCAACTGTAGCTTTGAAGAGTTGGCGGTTGACCCCTATTACGCGTATTATACTAAAGGATTTAAGACCACGTGGCCGAAACAGCCGGAGGCCGAACACTTTAACACGGTTTTCGAAAGAAAGGAGATACCCCCCTATGCCTGACACTCTAGGAAATTTAATTGATAAGCTTACGATCGCCAATTTGCGCATCTGGGCTGCCGAAGATATAAAACGTGAAAAGGGCGCCTCGGATAAAGAGATCGCAAACGCTTGCCGCATCACGAATGTGGCAAACTCTCAAAGGAATGATTTAATTCAAGAAATAGATGAATTGATCAACCATATGGTAGCCACTGGTGACTTACAGAAACTATACCAGCAGGGGAGTACTAAAATGTACGGAGACGATCCGTATCTTAAAACGGATAAACTAAAATGAATCAAAACATTCGATATAAAGATCACACCATTATTTTTAAGAACCTCCTCACCACCGGAGAAAATGTGGATAAAAAGGTTCGTAATGGAAATCTTTATGAAACTCCTGATCATAATTTTGACCTTCTTCTGAATTTCCTAAAACCCGGCAACATCGTTTATGACATCGGCGCTTATATTGGGAGCTTTTCCATCCCCATGGCACTAGAAGGGATGAAGGTGCATGCGTTCGAAGGCTTCCCGGACAATTTTGAAAGACTGCGAGAAAATTGCGGACCCTATGAGAGCATTGTTCCACACCCTGTGGCAGTGAGTAATGAAGGCTCCTTAGTTACTACTAAATTTAATGACTGTAGGGATATCCCACGCGAAGAGCGAGAGATCACATATGTAGTGTTGGATGATTACCTGAAAGAGAAAGATGTTGAAAAACCTGACTTTATAAAACTAGACATCGAAGGGATGGAAACGGTGGCTCTGTGGGGGATGAAGAATTTGCTAGAAAATGTGCGCCCCATATGGCAAATCGGCTATCATGTGGGGTTGGATGTGTCATACGAAGGATATCCCGGCTTTGTAAAACCCGAAGACGGTGGATTTAATTTTAACCGTTTTCCGGAATTAGGCTATAAGGTTTACAATGGTAATATTGGAGAACCCAGCTTTGGATACCGGATGGATGACCACCAACAATTTGCCGGCTGGGGGGAGTATATATGTATACCGGAAGAAAAAATTAAGAGGAAATTATGACTCCAATCGATATCGACTTTAAATCCATCGGGCCATCTTCTGGTGCTGTTCTGGTGTTGGGCTGCGGCCGTAGCGGCACCAACATGGTGCTAGAGGTGTTACGCGGCTCTCCGCGCTACAATTCGCCTCTTGGAAACCGCGCCGAGGATCGAAGTTTCTTCCAGACCTATACAACTGCGCCAGTTCCAATTGCGTATTTGACGAAAAATGTTACTGCATATATACAAAATTTTAATCAGATTGAGCAAGTACTGGTAACGAACCCAACTCTCAAGATCGTCTGGACCGTGAGAGATCCACGCAGCTTGGCTCTGTCAAAGATATATCGCGGCCGGGGCCATCGCCATGGCGCAATTACCGACGCGAGCTATGAAGGGTGCGTGAGAGATATTGCCCATATGCGCGATCTACATCACCAAACTGCCACCCAATTCCCCGGGCGAAGCTATGTGGTAAAAATGGAAGATTTGATTTTAGATCTGGATGGCACCATCGCGGGTATATGCGAGTTTTGCGAAATTCCAGTTTCTCCTCAAATGCGTGACTTTATTCCTCGATATAGAACTCCGGACAAGGCAGCTCGCTATAAGACGCTGGACAATGGAGAGGTAGACATTCATAAACGCGTAAATGAGATCTATGGAGGCTATTTTGCGGGAAATGGATGGCGCGATCCTAGTTGGGGCGACGTCACTATAGAAAGCCTATGGGCGGCCCTGCGCCCATGTGTTGAATATTTTGGTTACGACTGCGACAACCAATAAAAATGGGTACTTCTCCTATAACGGCCGGCGTCGCCACAACAGGGTACAAGGGATTTTTGTTTTTACAAAAGCTTTCCTTTAAGCCAAAGTTTGTTCTCACCTATAATAATGAAGAAGCGAACAGCGATGAGTATTACGTTAAAACGCTTGAGTGGTGCAAAGACAACGATATTGACGTAATCACCTCTAAATCCTCCAAGATGATAGACACTCTGATATCGCGCATTGATAAGCTTTTTGTGGTAGGGTGGCAATACCTTCTCCGCGATCATTTTGAGAAGCTTGTTGTGTTTCACGATTCTTATCTGCCTAAACGTCGAGGCTTCGCGCCAACGGTAGGGGCTCTTCTAAACAAAGAGGATTATTTAGGAGCGTCATGTTTTCAGCCTTTAGATGTGAAAAATGCGGATCCGGACTACGGTTTGATTTATTACCGGAAGGAAATTCCTATCACCCATCCTTTAAACTTGAAGGATGCTTTAGAGAAGGTGGTAGACTTATATGCGACGATGGCCGGTGATATTTTAACTAAAAACCCTACGCCTCATGAAATCGATTATGCGCCGAGTTCATTTAGTTTGTGGCGCTCCTCCGGGGATATGAGAATTTCTTGGAAAAAGAAGGCGGAGGAGATTCACCGTAAAGTCTTGGCGTTGGGGTTTCCTTATGATGGCGCCACCACGATATATGACGAACAGCTTATTCACTTAAATGAAGTAGAGATTCTTCTCGATAAGAACTTTGTTAATCGGGAAGATCATATCGGAAAAATATGGAAACTAGAGGGCGGATGTCCTCACGTGGTCTGCGGCAAAGACCTTATAAAAATTCTGAGCGCCTCTTACCAGGACGGTGCCGTAGTGCGATTCAACAAACTTAGGAGACAATTTACATGAAAAAACGAGCAATTATTACCCGGTCCGATGATTTTGTTAAAGAGTGGTCCGACTTTACCCATCCCCTTTTTCAAGAGTATGCGGACAGATGCGATGCCGATTTCCGCATAATTACAGGGAAAGCACCATTTCTTGATGATGATAATCAGCCCCATTATCGCATTCTTAAGGTATATGAGTTGCTCCAAACCTATGATAGAGTACTGTGCTTAGATACCGATATGATCATTAATAAAGATTGCCCTAACATATTTGAAGAAGTTCCCGAGGACATGATCGGCAGCATTTATGAAGACGTTGGGACCCGCGCCGCCAATCGCCGCAGCAAAATTGCGTATATTCAAGCGCTCTGGGGCGATGTCAATTGGCGCACAGGATATACCAACGCCGGCACCTTTTTAGTGTCCAAGCAGCATCGGGATATTTTTCGCCCCCATAATAATAAATTCTGGCTAGCCGGCGGCTCTGTCGATTTACATGTTTCTTACAATATTCATAAATACAATTTAAAGGTTCACCCTTTAGAGTATAAATGGAACCACATGACTATGTTTTCTGAAGAATGGAACGGCAACGCGAGCCGTTTCGATTCTTATATTATTCATTATGCAGGGCGCGGCGTGTTTGAAGAAAAACAGATTAGTCGAGAGGCACTCATTAAACACGCGCGCGACACGGACCGTCAGGCATGTAAGCTTGAACAAGCAAAGTTAGATTATCAACACATTTATGGTTGAGGAGAAAAAATGAAACTAACCGTTATTACAGGATGTTTAGGCCTCATTGGGTCCTATGTTACTCGTAAATGTCTCCAAAAAGGATGGAAAGTGTATGGCATCGATAAGTGTACGTATGCTGCCAATCTTGAATATATTGAGGAATTCAAGCAATATCCCAATTTTACTTTTGTTCAAGAGGACATCGCCACATTGCGCTATTTACCAGATTGTGATTATGTTATCAATATAGCGGCTGAGTCTCATGTGGGTAATAGCATCATTGATAGTAATGATTTTATCCATTCTAATATTGTGGGCGTGAAGAATTTGTTAGATCTCATTCGCCACAAGCCCGAAAATGTAGGAGCAAAACCGGTCCTTTTCCATTTCAGCACAGACGAGGTGTATGGTGATATAAACGCCGGCGATCATACGGAAAGTGATATTTTAAAGCCTTCTAATCCGTATTCAGCCTCTAAAGCGGCCGCGGACATGCTGATCACCGCTTGGGCTCGTACATATGGGGTAAAGTATATCATATTGCGTCCAACCAACAACTATGGAGTGGGTCAACATCCCGAAAAATTAATCCCCATCACCGTTAAACATCTACAAAGACAAACGCGAGTGCGGTTGCATGATGAGGGAGAGCCGATTCGCAATTGGCTTCATGCGGATGATACCGCATCGGCAGTCATTTCTATTGTGGAGTCTGGCACCCTTAATGAAATTTATAATGTGGCGGGCGGATTTGAGCAAAAAAATATAGATACCGTCCGCAAGATCGTTAAAGCTTTTTTTGGAAACGACGCAAATTGGGAAGAGCATACGGATTTAGACTATAAGCGCCCGGGCCAAGATGTGCGTTATGCCTTAAATGACGATAAGTTACGAGATTTGGGCTGGAGGCCACAAAAGCAATTTGATGAGGAAATTCAAGATATAGTTAATCATTATAAAGAAAATTTTAAATGGTAAAAAAACATGTCCAAATAGGGTAAAATATTAGAATGTATAGTGTAGGGATAATAGGAAATGGTTTTGTAGGGTCAGCAGTGGCCAGCGGGTTCGCTCTTCATGCGAAGGTTTGCGTCTATGACACGGACCCTTCGCGATCTATTAACACTCTAGAAGAAACAATGAATTGCGATTTTGTTTTTGTAACGGTACCGACGCCTATGAATTTAGATGAAAATAATAAAATTGATCTTTCAATCGTTCGCGAAATATTTAAAGAGGCCTCATCGATATCGACCGGCGCAAGCATATTTATCTTAAAATCTACAGTTATTCCGGGCACTTCGGCAGCTTTAGCGCGCGAGTTTCCCAATTTGGAAATAGTTTTCAATCCTGAATTTTTAACAGAGCGTAGTGCGCGCCTTGATTTTATCAATGCTGCTCGAATAGTCCTCGGCGGAGCGGGACCAGCCTGCGTTCGCGTCGGAAGCTTATATCGGCAACGCTTCCCCCACACGCCAATTATCATGACTGATAGTACTTCCGCCGAGTTCGTAAAATACATGTGTAATTGTTTTTTTGCAACCAAGATATCTTTTATGAACGAAATGAAGCAAGCAGGTCAGTCGCTCGGTTTAGACTGGGATGACATTATGAGTGCCTTTTTATTAGATGGGAGAATTGGAAACTCACACGTCGAGGCCCCGGGCCATGACGGAAATCATGGATTTGGAGGCAAATGCTTTCCTAAAGATATCAACGCTTTTATCAACTTTTTTAAAAGTATCGATATTAACCCCACCATGCTTATGGCCGCATGGGCTAAAAACATCGAAGTAAGAGAAAGTGCTGATTGGGAAGAGATTGAAGGTGCGACGTCCAGGAGGCAAGCATGAAAGAAATTGACGACGCGATAAAGAAAAACACTATCGCGATTGACTTTGACGGAGTGATTCATCGCTATTCTAAACGCTGGCAAGGAATGGGCAACGCTTATGACCCCCCCATGGAAGGCGTAGTTGATGCCATTAAGCGCCTCAAAGAAGAGGGCTACCGTCTCGTCGTCTTTTCCAGCCGTAGCGTCCCAGTTATTGAAGAATGGCTGAAAAAATACGATCTAGACTCTTATTTTGCGGAGATTACGAACACTAAGGTACCAGCGAAGGTCTATATCGACGACCGCGCTTACCATTTTACCAACTGGGACAAGACAATGGAGGACCTTTTTGATTGATTCCGCTAAAAGAAGTTTTGCGAAAGCGCTCACATGGAAGTTTCTCGGTCTTATAATCCTCTCGGCACTGACTTATGCTGCCACAGGTTCGCTCACAAAGACAGGTCTGGTCGCATTGGCCTATCATCTCTTAATGTTAGGACTATTTACACTTCACGAGCGTACATGGAATAAGATAAGCTGGGGGAAAACAAAGGGATTGTATATACAAATGACAGGGATGTCCGGCGCCGGGAAGACTACGTTAGCCCGCGCGGTTGCGCAACGTTTAAAATCGCGCGGCATCAAGGTAGAAGTGATCGACGGGGATGAATATCGAGACAACCTTTGCAAGGACTTGGGCTTCTCGCGAAAAGATCGCGAAGAGAACATTAAAAGACTCTCCTTTGTTGGAAAAGTTTTAGGACGCAACAACGTGGTCTGTATCATGTCTGCCATCAATCCTTATAATACCACTCGCCAACACGTGCGCCAGTCAACCCCCCAGTCCAAATTAGTTTATATTCATTGCAATATAGAAGAACTTAAGCGACGCGACACCAAAGGGCTTTACGCCCGGGCCATCTTGCCCGATGGCGACCCGAACAAAGTACACAATTTCACCGGCATTTCCGATGCGTTTGACGAACCTGTCGCCGCGGATTTGGTGGTGTCAACCGATCTAGAATCAGAGAGCTACAGCATCTCTAAACTGGAAAAATTCATACTCAACGAAATTGGAGGATAGTATGTCACAAGAAATGAAATTATCAAAACAAGCAATTGGTGCCATTATGATGGCCCTACAAAAGAGCCTCATGGAACAAACGGATATTGTGCCCGTATTTGAGGCTTTTAAGGTGAAACAGAGCGAAGAAGGCCTTGTCGTAATTAACCCGCCACTGGTTAAATTTAATGAACAAACTTCAGAGCAGTTTGAGTCCGCCGCGACAGAGCTTGACGAGGATAAGGTATCTGAGGGGGCTTAAATGCCCATTTATCTCTATGAGTGCGTGGACTGCGAAGAAACGTTTAAAGTACGGCATACTATGTCTGAAACATGCGAATGTTGTGCTTTATGCGCCGGCAAGAACGTAAGCAGAATACCCACTTCGTTCACCAACCTTTCTAAGCAAAAAACGATTAAGAAACGAACCGGTGATGTAACGAATGAGTTCATAGAGAATTCAAAAGCAGATTTGGCCGCACAAATGAAGGAGTTAGAGAAGAAACGATGACAATAGACTTTACAGCAATATTATTGTGCTTTTCCGCCTTGTTAAGCTTTGTTTTAATTTGGTACATAATCCAGCTACTAAAACGGTTTTTAAATTTTCAGCGCCAGCTTGACGATCTAATCGAAAAGATTCATGAATATGCTGAACATGTTGATGTTGTTTACAATATGGAGAACTTTATGGGCGACCCCACACTTTCCAACCTGCTAGAACACTCGAAAGTACTCTCACAAGAGTGCGACAATTTTAGGACGTTTTATCTTCATCAGGATGACGAAGAAGGCGAAGACCTAGAGGAAGAAATAGATGACGCGTAAAAGAAAAAATTATTATTTTACGCAAGATCATGAAGATGCCATAGTAGCGTATTGTAATACTGAGGACTCTAAGCTTCGTAACGATTTATATAAGGAATTTATTGGACCGGTCTTCGATGAAATGGTTGATAAAATCGTTTTTACCTATAAATTCAACACGTTGCCCAACTCGGAAGCCCTTCGGGACGATTGTAAAAATTGGCTAATTACCATTTTAAATAAATATGATCCCAATAAGGGCTCCAAGGCATTCACTTATTTTAGTGTCGTTACTAAAAATTGGTTTATTGCTCAAGTGAAGAAAACGAGCAAAAAGGCCCGCAAAGAGATCTTGCTTGAAGACTTCTATATCGACAAAAGATCAGGAGATGAAAAGACAGATCCTTCTTTGGTTGAACAGAATACAATTATTGAAGATAGCATCAAATTAGAATTTTTTCTCAATCTTAAAAAAGAAATCGACTCGTGGCACACTCTTCCCTTGAAACCTAATGAAAAGAAAACAGTACAAGCAATTCAAGTTCTTTTTGATGACGCTGAAAAAATAGAAATTTTTAACAAAAAAGCTATTTATCTATACATACGAGAGATAACCGGCTTAAACACCAAACAAGTCGTAAGTTCTTTAAATCGCATAAGAAAAAGGTATAGGGAGTTTAAAAAAGGATGGGACGAGATATAAAAGACCTGGACGAATACCTACAAGAGGCTATTACCAACATCCGCAACGACCGCGCGATTACCTCGGCACTCTTGACGGATTTATTCCAAGAGCTAAAGAAGAACAATGACATTGAAACACACAAGAATTTGGGACTTATCGCCTCCAAGTATGTAGAGACGCTGCAGCGATCCAATGAGCAGCTTGTTAAGCTTACTTCTATTTTAAATAAAAATCAAACAACGCCGGCCGCTTTAGATGAGGGCGATAAAGAGGACCTTCTCGACATTATCCAAGGAGATAATAACTAATGGCCGATGATACTATGGGGGGAATCTTTAATTCCACCGTTAATAGTGCCATCCAGGTAGCCTTGGAAGACCAGCCGCTGCTAGATCCCAAATTAACTAATTCCTTTAAGCAACTCCGCCAGGCGATGATTGATACTTTTGAGCCCAACAAGCTCAATAGCCAGACGCGCTTTAAAGCCGTCGCATTGCTCCAATTGGACAATGTTACGATAAACTCCAAGGAACACATAAGGGTAATTGGGCGAATACCCGAGATTCACGCCCTTATCCCCGTACCATCAGGCAAAGAAGATTACCCGAGGATAAGTTGTTATCCCACTTTTTTTGCCGCTATTGATCCACTCGAAGGGATCAAGGTGCCACAAGGCGGCATTAAAGTCGGCTCTGAACTCGAAGTCACCTTCAAAAACATGAAAAGCTTTGCCGGCCCAACTCTAATAAAAGTAACACGGGACGGCGCGCCCGTTGCCACCGCCGCCGCCAAGGAAGCGATGAAAACGGCCCCGGCAACTCCCACGACACATGAGCCACCGTTAACGGAAGCGGAAGCCGACGAGGAGGTAGCCGCGGTTGATCCCCCACCCGTGGGGCACATAGGAATTGTGGCCGCAGCGGATGCCCTCGCCGCTAGCGGTGTAGCACCTGCTTCCCCCTACTTTTTGGGACAGACAAGCCAGAAAAAAGGCCAGTACTGGTTCCGCAAGGACATCGCCCCAAGCTTTGTGGAGCTTTACGAAGAAGTAAAGGCGCGAGGTGGAGTTTTCACCACTGCTGGAATCGGTCGCTCATCAACGGCCCGAAATCCGCAAGGCCCCGGAGAAGGCTTCTTTTCTTTTCACCATCTCGGCCGAGCCATTGATTTGAATACAGCCGCGTCGCCATTCCACAGCGGCCGGTCCGCGCGAGGAGTGTCCGAGACAGAGAAAGGGGCTTTTACCTCTTTTAAATATAAGGACAAAACATATGCCGACAGGATGCCACATGTGGTGACGGTGGAATATGACTCCGAGATGGGCCCGGCGCAAAATCGTTGGCATGTTTGGTGTCAAGTCCTCAACGAAGAGGTCGCGGCCAAATGGACCCAAGCCAACGCTAAAGGTCAAGACTTCAAACCTGATACCTACGAATGGGACCTCCCGGGCGCATGCGCAGTAGAAGCGAAAAAGAAAAAGGGCTGGAAGAAGCCCACGGCCAAGGAATGGTGTAAGGACCCCCCCCCCGCCGCTGTACAAGAGCCAACGGGAGTACCCGCCAGTTTTTTCCCACGCGACGACGGCCCCAAAGTTTTTGGCCCGGATTATTGGGATCAGGAAGGCCTAAAGAAGAAGACCGACAAAGCGAAAGCAGGCTATTGGGAAGCCCAAACCGGTGGCGTTTGGGACAACCCAAAGAATCCTACGGATATAGGTTGGCGTGATTTGGATGTGATTGTGCCACGCGGCCAGAGAAAATCCACAGAGGGTAAAAAAAGCGCCGAAGTGACGCTCAAAACCGTCAAGCAGCGCGTTTTGTGCTTTAGTTTCACCAATCTTGCCAAGGCGTACGGCTTTGATAGTATTCCTCCGAATAAAGCCGTCGGTGGTAAACGCGGCTCCGTCCAAAAACTTGTCTCAGGCGAACAATGGATGAACTGGCGATCGACCGAGTGGTGGCACTTCCAAAACAATCAGGCGGCGATGATTCCGGATTTAGAAACTGGCGAAGTGAAAAAGAAGGATTTGGTGGTGGGAAAAACAGCTTTTGGAGAAGAGTTGGTCATGGTCCTCGGCAGCTGGGAGCGAGTAAAAAATGAGTGGCAGCGCATGTGTGAATGGCACGCCCCGTCGCCTAATCCTCCTTTTTATGTTACGGGAGCCCCTGTGATGATAAAGCTATATGATCTCTTTGGCCCTTGGAAAACTAATTCCGGCCGCATAAACCCGGCTGCCGCAAAGTTAGCCGGCGTCGGGTTGCATTGGGAGGCCAAAGGCCGCAACAAACGACTACTAGCTGCCGTCCGGGCGAGCAATGGCGTCCCGAAAAATGCTGTGTTGGGCAAAATGCCTAGTAAAAAGAATTTGAAACTGGCGGCCGAAAAACATAAAGCCCGGCAAGGGACCACATGAGTTTAATATTAACATGCCACGCAAAACGTGTTGGACAGAAAAAAATCCAACTGACTTTTAATATGAACCGCGATTATGTCAAAGAGACTAAACGCTATTTTACCCTTCCTGACGACCGCACCAAGTTCACCAACCTTATGTCCGAAGTCTATGGAAGCGGCGAAAAGATTATACCTAGTTTTTTCTCTGGCCCAGAAGGGAAAAAGCTTTTCAAGGAACAGTTCATCACCTGGACGTTGAATCAGAATTATGCGCTGCTTAACGCACCCGAATTAATGAATCAATACTATGCTAATAAGTTTGAACCACTTGATGCTGAAAGCCAAATGTTGATAAACGCCTCTATCGAAGCCATGAAAAACCTCAAGGCGGAGCTTGATGTACAACTAGCGCGCGACGTAGCAGATTATGAAAAAGAACAAAAAACCAAGTCAAAACCAGCGCAGAACCCAAATGCTCCATCCGGCCTGCAGGCGCCCACAACACCCGGGCGCAAGCAAACAAGCATGAATCGAAAACCCGTACAACTTAAGCGCCTATCCAGCCGGGAACAACAAAAATTGGATAGCCTTCCACGCAACGTGGCCAGCGAGTATGATGGTATCAATGGCGCCAAGCTAAAAGAAACCGTGCCGGATAGCCTTTTATACCCGGGGGACAAGGAACTTACAGGGGAAAACAACTCCGGACTTCAACTCAGCCGCGACGAGGAGTATCGTTTTAAAGGACACACACAAGCAGGTGCCTGTTATTTGTACGCGGGACGCGGCGGCCCCGATGCGTCAAAGGGACGCCTGGAGACGGAAGAGCCTAGCACATCGGGCGCCCCCACCGCCTTGCGCACACCCAATAATTTAAAACAAGACTCTGCCTATTTATATCTCTCCCAGAAAGCAAATTCAAAATCTCTTTTAGGCATTGCCGGCGGAGAATACGAAAAGCGCGCTGGCGTACGAAAGGGTCAATCCTTGGCCGCAATGAAAGCCGACGACGTGGTAATCATGGCCCGCGAATCGGGAATTCGCTTAATCACCGGGACAAACATGACAAACTCGCGCGATGCGCCCCTCATGGGCAAATTCGGAATTGAATTGATCGCGGGCAACAACGACAAAGACTTACAGCCTCTAGTCAAGGGCAATAATTTGAAAAAATACCTGGCTCAGCTATCCAAGGCCGTGGATGACTTACAATCTGTTACCCACAGTTTTATCACTAGTCAGACCGCCTTCAACGCTGCCGTCTCGGCTCATACACATTATGATCCTTTTATGATTTTATGCGGGATGATGAGCGGCACTGGACCTCTTGGGGTCATGGGGGGTAAAAATCTGCCCTCCGATCAGGTTTTAGCCGGCGGAACCAAATCATTGTTGGAGGGTCTGGTACAACTACAAAGCTCCATTAGCCAGGTATTTAATAGAATCAACAATGATATGATGGGCCTTCAGGATTGGGGCACATATTCGATCCTTAGCGAAAAGAATAGAACAAATTAATAATTGAGATTATTTTATGGCACTACCTCCAGTTAAATTATATAAACACGGCAAGGCGCCCAAATTCCAAGATTTTGTAAACGCCGCGCTCCCCAAAAAGTATCCTTTTTACAATCAGGTGTGGCGCGAAGCCCTCCCGACTGTGGCTCAAAAGCCGGTGCCCTTTCATCTCTTTGGCATCGCAAATATTTCCGCGACTGTCTCCGCGGAAGCCGCCGCCAGAAAAGATGCCATTAAAACCCTCCAATCCCAGCACATCTCGGGCCTGCCAAGTAGTTGGGGCGATCTAGGCAACGTCGCCGACAAGAACGAATCCGACGCAAACTTTCTTGAAGGGAGCTACCAATGGGAATCCTCCGGTGTTGTCTACGTTTATCCGCGAATTGAGCTAGTTGAACATCAAAAGGACAAGGTGGCAAACAAGATCCGATATCATGTGGTAATCAACGCGGTGGCCTTTGAGAAAGTTAAAAACTCCGACTTAATAATAGAGTATACGCCCGGCGAAGCGGTATTGAAACAACCGCCGCCTCCCAAAGATACCGGCGACACGCACGCCGCCGCCGGCCTAGGCACAAAACCGAGCCCTACATTACCAGCCGTCAGTACCTTTGGCAAGGCAAGCAAGTCTACGAAAAAGCCGGTTAAGGAACCAAAGTCGCCGAAAGGGGTAGTAGATTATTATGAGGCTATCTACACGCGTCCTGATTTCGAAGAGTACATAGATACAACAATTCAGGTACTGGGAGAACTCGATAACGCCATTAAAGCCTATCAACTGACTTTCGAACGACCGATGGACTTGCTGCTACAGGTACAATTGTTGAAGAAGGCCAAAATAGACATACTCCCTGTATTTGAGGAGGCCCAGACCGGTCCCGCCATGTCAAAGAGCATTGATCCCGATGGCTACGCGTCGGCGACAATGACTATGAGATTTAATTCTCAATTTGAACTTATGGATTTTAAAACGAAGACCTGGAAGACACAGATTGACCGCCATCCTCGCTCCCCCATCAAGGGTTTTGAACCTTTTAACTTGAAAAATAAATTCGAGAAGTATATTGTAAGTCCTACAACCGCCGAACTAGAACAGATTAATCGCGAAAAGTCACTCAAACATGACCCCATCTTCGCTAACCAAACTACTAATTCTTTGTTCGTATACTTAAAAGAAATTCATTCGAAATATGGGCTGTTGCCCCCCGGCAATCGATTCTCCACCGGCGCCGGCAAGGAGTCTGTTACAGAAGGCGTTGTAGGCTTCTTGCGAAAATACATGTGGCCCGGACCAACCATCGTTGATTTTGGGTTAACGCGCGATATCATCGAAACTTTCATTATTAGCGACGTTCGAATGCTAGACGAGAACTTTTATAAGCAGTCCAGGCCATCGCGCGCAATGATTAAGGAATCGGCGCGACAAAACGCGCAATCGGAAGTCGCAAAGGCCTACGAACACATCGGCGACCAAATGGGATCAGCGTTCGTCCAAGGAAAGTTTGAGAAAATCAACAACACAGACGATTTTTTCAAGTCCCTATTAAATCACGTACCTGTACCAGAGTTGGTGCGAGTGGCTGCGCAGTGTTTGATAAAAGCGCTTGGCCTTGATGAGTTAAAAAAGCAGTTTTGTAGAAAGGCTATTATTAAGTATCGAGAATATCAAGCCGATATCATCTCTGCTGTGGCATCATCGGGCCCAGCCGGAGAACGCGTCGCGCTTAGGTTAGAACTAATATTTGAGACTATTGATGATACAGTCCAAGGAGCACTTCAGGATCAAATAACTAACGGTCTCAAAGCGTTTTCCAAAATGATGGCAGATGTCCCCAAGCTTGATACGTGGCGCAAAAAAAACAAAATGAAAACCTTCATTTCGGAGATGAATGAGCAGTTAGCGCTAAAAAAGCGCCAGGCGGCCGCAAATGACCAGGACGAGTCGGGTGCGCTCCTTAAAGCCAATATAAACACCCAGATCAACACCCATGAAAAGCGAAAAGCGGTAATCAAAGATCTCCTTGACGAGCTAGAAGAACGAGAGAAGTTGTTTGGAAAGGATAAATTCCCGCAGAGCGATCAAAAATTACGAACGAAGTTTATTGCCGAGATGAAAGAGATCAAGGAGAAGCTTAAATCGTTGACCAAAACGCAAGACGCGCTAAGCACGCAGATTTTACTTTATGAATATCTATTAGACCCAACAGACGGCCTCATTAAAAATCTTGTAGCTTTGGATCCTTTTATCCAAATACAACTCCAAGATGCGTGGCCGTATAATTTTGTTGATCTGGATCAAGACTTTGGCCTCTCCGCCGGAGCCACCGATGCGGCCCTTAAGAGTATCCACGAGAGCCTAGCTCCGGGTCTTGGTTCCGCAATCCTGCCCGGCGCCCTTGGCGGCGCCGCAGCCGCGAAGCTGCAGGCCAAGCTCAAAGCGCCGATGTCGAAAGCTGAACCGGGCCTGGGCATCGAATATGTGTATTCCCTTAGCGACACTCCTATCGCCCAGAAGCGAAAACAGTTTAAAAACAATATGTTACCGATATTAGAAGCGATATTGCTTCGTATCGACGAACTGGAGACAAATCACGTCACCGACGGCTTTAAAGCACGCTCAATCACGGCGGCCACGAAGGAGCTAGATGATCTTTTCAACGACCCCAACGACGGGTTGCTGATCTGCGCGGCAGTCTTCGCGATCATCCCCGCTGCAATCTACGCACTTTATTATCTGTTTACCCACGCCGACGAAGTTGAAAAAGCGCTTCAGAAAGACACTCAGGCCATCGCGCAAGCCTTCGAAAAACGCGTTGAAATCTTTTTAACCACCGAATACCCTGTAGCGGATATTATGAAAGCGTTCAAAGAAGCGCTTATCCAAATGGGCATCAATCTAGCCCGCGATCTAATCATTTCAGCAATTTGGCTTGTCATAAAAGCATTAATGAGACTTTGTAGCGATTCTGAAAAGACTAACGCCCCGTATTCTCCACTGGGCCAAATTGATTTAAGCGCGTTTATCATTGACAGTCAAGCTGAAGCGACCATACGCGAGAGCAACAGTTTTGCTACTGTATCGAGTAGGACTGGGCTTTCCCTGGAAGACTACGAGAAGCTTCTAGGAGATATCTCTAGCGCGTTTACTATTAATCAAATGTGCTCTCTCATGGAGGAAACCGCACCGGACGAGTTATATGAAATCTTTCTACTCTTTCTCCAATCGCTTCCCTATCTTCACAATACCCAGTTTTATGATTTTTACGTAAATCAAAATGGCATCCGCGAGTTTTTAAGGATCATCGCAGCGGATATTGATCCTGAATTTTTTGTCGCAGCAAGAAATACTTTTGAGCGCCAAAAGAGAATTCTTTTGAATATTTGCGGCGGAACGAACGAGGATATCAAAGCGCTTGAGCTTTCGGACTTTATGTCCCCCGAAGAATTGCGCAATGCCATGGCCGCCGCCGCGGCCAACCGCAGGAGCCTTTTGTCAAAAGCGCTGGATAGCGTGGGAGACATTCTGGGAGGCCCGATGACGCCGGCGCAGCTTTGCGGTCCGGGCGAAAAGCCGAGCGGGACCAAAATCGACCCTTACCATGAATCTCAAAGATTTGCGAGCGAGCAAGCAGCCAATGCTATTTTTGGCGGAGTGGAGGATATATTTGAAACAGAAGTCGACCGCGTAAAAACAATTTATCGGAATACATACAATGCGGTGAGACCTACGTCGAAGGGCTCCTTTCTACCAGAATTTCCACTGCTCTCAGGCTACAATGCCGCCGAAGAGGCCGGCGACACGTCTAGTTGGGATGATCTTAAAGGTCACGCCAAACAAACAGACTCGGGGTACGCTGCAGTTGAGGTTGTGGAAGCCATCGCGCAGGCAGTTGAATCCGCGGGAGAAACCACCGACAACTCATATTTCACCAAGCTTGGCGATGACATGATCTCCTTTTATTTTGACCCAGATGAAATTATTGCCGGCTACGAAGATTACTTTATTCCCAAGATCAAGAAAAAGCTCACTTTTCTCTATTCAGGCCAGCTAATGACAATTCCAGGCCCAGCGCTATCGCCCGGCGGGGCTGCCGGAATGGCCGGCCTCATCTTGTCTGGCAGCGCAATGCTGGCTCCTAACTGGCTAGACTTGATACAAGGGTATACCTTTGTGACGCCGGATGACGTTGGAGAACCACCAGAGGGAAGCTTTGAGGCTCACACACAAATCCAAAAACTTGACGCGGACGATTGCGTTTACTGGATCAAGGCGGGCAAAGGGTCCGGCGGTAACGCAGCGTGTCCTGATATGACCGCGGAAGAATATGATGATCTTGAAAAACTAGCGGTGGAATATATAAAATGGGAAGATTCACTACCTGGGTCCGTGGAGGGTGCCAACACTAAATTTTATAACGAGATAAAAGCTCTTAAAAACGAGGACAGCGGAGGAATGGCCGATCCCCGCTTCCAAAAACTAATACAATATTATGCTCTCAAGGCTAAAACCCCATGGACGCCGAGCAGCGCATATACGGATAAAACATGCTTTGACTGGTACGAAGCCGGAAAACCGGATAGCTGGACCACTCATGTGAGCGACTGCCCGGATATGTCACTTCTTGAGTTTGAAGCGCTTAAAGCGGCAGTTACAGGGTTTGAAGACGAGGTAAGGGATAATTTGGCCGCTCTTTATGGATTGGAGCTGACGACCTACACTTATATAGACGCCAACGGCTTTACACAAAAAGGAGTGAAGAAAAAATACTCAAAGAAGAAGGCGAAGGACTTGGCTTGGGACTTCATCCACTACATGCGCCGCTTCGCCCAGGCCACCGCCGTCCTTAATGTGAGATGCGCGAAGCTTCAAACAAAAGCGCCAACACAAGCAAAAGCGGCGCCCGATCCCGAAGAGACAGAAGCCGCGGTCACCAGCGCCAAAGATGAGATGGAACTGTGGGCACCTGCGGGCCAAACCGCGAACATTCTTTTAACTGTCAAATCCACCGATGAAAACGCCATCACGATGGACATTGTAACCGATCCAACTTTATATGCTTACGCAGTCGAAAAACCACCGGTTATCCCCAAGGTAATGGAAAAATATGCGAAGTATAATGGAATGAAGTTCTATCAAAAGGAAGCACTCCAGACCGCAATGGAAAGCTTCCTCATAGAAAACGACCTTTTTCTTCTTGCTTTAAACGAGATGTTCGGAGGCCTTCTCCTGGCAACCGGTCGAAACGGTTTATATCTAGATGGGGGCAGCACCGGTAAAGAGCAGACGGGGGGCACAACGGGAGGCGTCGCTGACATGTTTGACAAACTCCGTCTGACAAAACATTTGCCCACGGGCGCGTCCCAAACAGGAGAGTGCTTCTTAGGGTTTTTCAATAAGCGCGTCCTCAATTCCCAAGTTCAAAAGTTGACGGAGACTTTGAACTGTTATTCGCCGATGTCGGTCACCAACAGCGCCACCAACGTGGCCTATATTAAAATCGCCCTCGATTGCGTGATCCGCGCAATTGTGGTAAAAGAAATGATGAAAAGTCTTTTTGTTTTTGGATTTGCGTCGCTAGATGATTTATACTCCTACGAGTGGTCCCCCACCGAAGGGATAGAGGACAATCCCCCTCAGCCGTTCTTCGGCGCTTTCCTGGATGAAGAGATCGAAAGAGCGCTTAAAAAGCAATTTGCTGTGATGGGAGGGGGATCTTTTGAGACGTTTTATACCGAGGTGATAGAAGAATTTATCACTGGAATGATGAGAATTTTATACCAAGATGAGACTATGACAGGCAGCGAAGCTTTCAATATTATTGTAAGTGACCAAGTCAGTTTTGTCAAAAAGGTTTTATTTAGCGCACTGCCGCACGAGCTTCAAGAACTAGAGGGGCATTTTAGTCCTAAACTAATCCAACAGGTGAAAGTTGGAGAAGGTGTGGCCGAGGCCGACAAGTACCTGGGACAGTTAGAGGGCGCCAACGCAGTTGATTATGCTGATCAGGTGCGCGTACTTACCAACTTTGAGCTTAACCGCTACATAGATACTCTGGACGGTCCCGTCACTGCGGCGGCCGGTGAAGATCCCGTGTTACCCATTAAATTTAAAGCCCCTCAGTCCCCCGGTGTCGGCCTGGACCAAATACCAACTGGGCAATTTACTTTTCAATACTCTCATACCAACCCAATAACGAATCTAGATTTTAATGCCGCGGCACCCACCCTCACCAGCACCAATAACTTATTAGAAGTCTTAGATGGAGTAAACTCTGGCTTCGTCGCTGAACAATTTGTGGAAATAGATTACAATAGTCGCTTTTACGAGAAGCTTTCAGAAAGCGAGGCCATGATAAAGAATATGCAGCTGATGTTCTCCCTATGGGAGGCGCAGGCTGCCGTAGATCCAGCCGCCTTAGCCTTTTTTCTTTTTGATACCAAGTTGATAATGCTCTTCCCACAGATTATGCCGACCCTAAACCCTGAACCAGCCGGCACAATTGCCCACCACGCCGGCGCGATGGGGAACCCCAACATCGGAGAGGATTCTGACGAGGAGGCCCGGATCCGGAGGGGTAATTACGACCGGCGAAAGAAAGATCGCCATAAATCCGTGCTGTGGCGTTTATTTAGGTACAATTTTGATGATAGCTTCACGGTGGCCGAGAAATTGGACCTGATACAGGAATTCCCATTTTTGGACTGGGGTATGACGGGCAAAATTCCCGTTTCTGCATTTCGGGGCATGGTGTCTCAATTTCGCTCCCCGATCGACACTATCGCGGATCTTGATCCAGAATGGTGGCAATATGAGGAACAATATCACAAAGACTTTAATTTATCGTCGGACGTTTTTTGGAAATCCTGGCCACGAGGGCAAAGCTCTCTCGATTCGATGGGCACCGCCGGCGGCGTGAATGCGATGATGACGTCGATTCTTAAATGGCTACCAGGCGGCTCCGTTCGCAACAGCGATTTTTGGCTCACCAATAATCACGGGTGGTATAAAAACCTCAGTCTTGAGGAGAGAACAAAACTGGACGCGCGTCTTGCGGTGACGGGTAACGATGAGGCTATAACCCACAAAGGTAAAACTTTTTTGGGATGGTTTTTTACGCTGCCTCTCGATGAAATCCTCACTTTGGACTTTGGCGCGCGCCTCGTACAATATGTTTCGGAAGTGGATCGCCCGGGCATACAAGACGCCTTTGATGAGAGCCTACTGGGATCCGATGGTATCAGTGATATAGGGAACGTTCCAACAGCCTCCCCGGTCCTGGTGGACACGATGCTCAAAGAAAAAATAGGCAAAGTCGATTTTTTCGATGACCAAGGGGCAGAGTCTCCACATCGTTATGTAAGGCTGCCCATTTACTCATCTGAGTTTTCAGCCGCCCCGGAATGGAATTCCTTAACATGGTTTGAATCAATGTATAAGGTTCATCATCGAGTGACCGACCTTGGCACGTTGGCGGAGAAACGCCTATACACTTTTGATGACTTCTTCAAACCAGGAGTCGGGGTGCTTGGCGCCGATGTCATAAAGAAGGAAGAATATGATGCTCTCAAAAACGCTTATACGGAGCACAGTGCGGTAAACTCCTCGTGGGAGTGGCCGGCCCTTGTTTATGATGTGGACGAAGAAGCTGCTGGTTTGCACGGATACGGGATCCGCGGCAAAGCGTTTCGAAACACTGTGAAGAGGTGGACAACCCCAGTCATTACGCAGTTTAATGAGACTTCTTATATCGAGGCGGCGAATACAATTACCAAGTCTGAAGTGTTTCCCGCCGGGTCCACCGGCCAGACACACTCCCTCTTCACCTACTCCATCCAAACCGGCGCGAGAAAGATCTCTGGCGAATCGTGGCCGCCGATCTATGTCCCGACATATAGCCAGACTCAAAAGTGGCTAAAAGATCACGCAAGCCCTTATTATTGGGGCGAAGGCGGTACGCCAGCCTTCTACAGTTGGGGAACGGACAAAAAAGGTTTTCGCGGCGGTTTTAACCGCCTTTGGTATGACCACTTCACCAATCTTATTGAAAAGGCGCAGTGGCATGACAGCGGCGACCCGTTCCTGTTTAAGTTACCTGGAACTAATAAAAAAGGCGGCGGCTTCTGGTTCAGTGGCCCGGACGATTATGCCATGGGATCCCCCTTTCAGACTGATGAATATGTACCTGGAGACCATTACAACGACGCCACCACCAAGTGGTACTCAGGCGACTATGTCAACTGGCAACAGTCTGGGATGGCGTGCTTTAAAAATGCGGACGAAGCGCGAGCTTCTTTCGACGAGGCGTACCGCAACACATTGGCGCCCACCATTTTTAATTTAGAGGTGGCCGACAAGGTCATTCATGGTCATACGGAAGGCGAGCTACCTCTCGCGACGAGAATCCTAAACGATTTTCGCGAAAACGGTAGCCCCGATCTCAAGCTGTGGATCCAACAACGCGAGGAGTTTATCGCGCGCGAAGCGAGCAATAAAAGTGTAATAGGGACTTACAAAGGCAAGGTGTGGACAGGCACAGGCCGCTTTCCGTGGAACCCCAACTACGACTTTGCGGAGGTCGACTTTGAGGTGGCGGAAAGCGCAGAGAGCGGCGGCTGGCGCGACACCTTTATCTTACAGATGTTTTTGTGGCAACTACAACAGGTGGAAAAGGCCAAGGATCTTTATAAGTTGGGCACAAAGGGCGATATTCACGGGACACCTGAATGGGTCGATATCACTTACGCAGCCTTTCGCAGCTCACTAGCGGGCACCACCACCACCACCAGCGGAATCCAGACAGGGTACGGGGGATTTAACGACAAGGGCAATAATTATATGGGCGCCTATGGGAATTCTCAAAAACAAGGGGAACTTCTCGATATGCTAGGGACTGATCGCCCTTTCCCTTACGAGCAAAACGCCTTAGTTTACGCCGATTACGCCGCCTTGGTTGACGTCTTGTTCCCACCGGCGCCACCGCCTGGTGTCTCCGAGCAAGAACCCAAAAAAGATATTAACACGATAATGGCCAAATTTGCCAACATGGCCATCCCACCCCATTCCTATGTCGGAAAAACCATAGAGTCGACGCCCAAAACCGCATCGGACCCGCATGCCCCAACACAAGCTGCCTTCCGAGAATTGATGCAAAGCTTTTTCATCAGAGAACAGGGCACCATGATTACGCTTATTCATAAGCTTTTGGCAGAAAGATATTACCCCCAATTGGAAAATAATTTCAATGGCACCATTTCGATGTCAGCAGAGACGCTGTTAACAGCTATCGCTGTCGCCCAAGGAGATTATCAGCGGACATCTTCTGCCAATGCGATTAACGGACCCTCTGGCGCCCCCATGGGCGGTTTTGATTTTGGGTCGCTAGGGATAACAATCCTCAAAGCATTCTTGGGCGCCCTCGCCAGTACTGTTGATCCGACATGGAAAACACCATGGCCATGGAATATGGGGATCGGGCCACTGACCCCCATCGGTGTGGCAGCCAAGTTGCTTCATGGAAGGACTTCAAATTTTTCATCGGCGGCAGATACGCCCATTGAAGAGCCCATTGTCTGTAACGATGAGGTTGACGAACAGGGATCCTTTATTAAATATGGTCCGCTTATTGATCAAGCACCAAGCGGCATCCCAGCGACCACTGAAACACCACCTAGCGACGCTCCCTCCGAGTAACCCATGGGCCCTTAAAACGAGTAATATAACAATTACTTAGAAAGGATAATCAAATGAAGCAATTTCTATGTAAGAAATCTAATTATATTTCGAGAGGTGAATAAAAGTGGCTTTTGGATTTTCTCCTATAATACCATTACAGAAAAGCGAAGAGGATGGCTATTATGCCTTAACCAAAACCGTTGCTGCGAATACTAAACAGAATTTAAAGAATTTGTTACTCACCTCTCCTGGCGAAAGAGTGATGCTTCCGGAGTTTGGAGCAGGACTCCGAGACTATTTGTTTAGCAACCAGTACGATACAATTGAGGCGGACATTACATACAGAGTTGAAGAGCAAGTGGCACAGTGGATGCCTTTTGTAACGATCAACGACATTGAGTTTACACGTAACAGCCCACTATACGCCGAATCTGATCGCCACAACCGCCTAGATGTAAAAATATTTTATTCGGTGCCGACATTTAATTTCTCGGATCTTCTGGAAGTATTAAAAGTACAGTTTATATAGGAAGCCTTAAAGACAATGAATATTAAAAAACCTCTCATTAATTACACCGCACGCGATTATGCGACTATTAAAGAAGAGCTACTTAACTACGCTCAAAAATACTATCCCGAAGCATATAGGGATTTCAACGAAGCTTCCTTTGGCTCGTTGATGGTTGATATGGTGGCGTATGTTGGAGATATACTTTCCTTTTATCTCGACTATCAGGCGAACGAATCTTTTCTAACCACCGCTTTAGAAACTGAAAATATTATTAAGTTGTCGAAAAATCTGGGATATAAATTTCGCCCAAACGCAGCGTCGCATGGCGAGACCAGCTTTTTTATCTCGGTTCCGAGCAAAACAGATACCCCCGCACCAGATCTTAGTTACGCTCCTATACTAAAGCGCGGATCCACCGTGCTCACCACCGACAATAGAACGTTTACGTTGATTGGGGATGTAAATTTTGGTGAGTCTAACGACGTGGTGGTTGCTACCGCCAATGCAGACGGAACAAGTCCTGCCCGCTACGCAGTAAAAGCCAAAGGCTTGGTGATGTCCGGAGAGTTCATGACGGAGCAATTTGATGTGGGAAGCTACGAGCGGTTCCTCCAGGTAGATATCAATGACCCTAATTTAACTGAAGTAATCTCTGTCTTTGATGCGAACGGCAACAATTATTACGAAGTCGACTACCTCACTCAGGATACTGTGTACGTCCCCGTAACCAACACCACAGCCAACCAAGGGACGGTAGAAAACATCCTTAAACCGATCGCTGTTCCACGCCGCTTCGTTGTAGAACAGACCTTTGAGAAAACGACTCTTCAATTTGGTTTTGGTACAGGCAACAATGAGCAACGGGTACTAGACCCAGCTAGCGTTATCCTAGACGTATTCGGTAAATCTTATATTACGGACAAATCTTTTGACCCCACGGTCCTTATTAAGACCGATAAACTGGGGGTATCTCCGGCCGACACTTTATTAACGGTGGTGTATCGTAGAAATACTACCCGCCAGGTTAATGCGGCACCCGGCGCGATTAATAGCGCGGGCACCGTAAATTTAAAATTTTTAAATGAAAATACATTATCCTCGGCTCAAACTGCGGCGGTGCGAAATAGCCTAGAAGTGGTTAACGAAGAGGCCATCACCGGCGATGTTACCGACATGACTAACGAAGAAATAAAAATGAGATCATATGGCGCATATGGTGCTCAAAACAGAGCAGTGACTCGCGATGATTATATTAATTTGGTTTATAACATGCCCTCTAACTTTGGACAAGTAAGAAAAGCGGTTATAACGCGGGATACGGACTCCTTCAATGGAAAAAACTTAAATCTTTATGTTATATCAACTGATGAATTGGGCCTTTTCACTCAAACTAACACAACCATCAAACAAAACTTAAAAACTTGGGTCAGTAAGTATAAAATGTTAGGAGACACCATTGATATCCTGGATACGCAGGTACAAAACCTTCAGATTTTCTTTACCGCTGTTTCATATGCTAATGTTAACAAGCAGGATGTTTTAGAAGCATGTCTAAGCACACTATCAAGCTATTATCTCAATAACATGTTTGATATTGGGGAGCCCTTTAAAATTACCGACGTCTATAAGCTTTTAAACAATATTCCTTCTGTGCTCGACGTCAAAGACGTAACAGTTGTGCCGGTCTCGGGCGTGGAATATTCAGCCTTTGAGTTGGATTATCAAACTTTGATTTCTAACGATGGGCGACAACTGATACCGCCCAAAAATGTCATTTTCGAAATTAAGTACCCCCTTACAGATATTGACGGAGAAATATTGTAATGGCGATTAAAAGATACACAGCGGATAGAGACAACACTATTACGAATGCTTACAAAGCAAACCTCACCACGCGCGGCGTATCCGGCAACATGGGCCAATCAGATATATTGGAAGTATTCCACATATATGGCCAGGCATCTTCGGACTCCTCCGAGAACTGCCGCATTCTTGTGCGGTTTCCAACGGACACTATCGCCACCGACCGAACCGCAGGAACAATACCTGCCAGTGGAAGCGTCTCTTTTTATCTGCGAATGTTTAATGCGGCCCATTCCCAGCCAACACCGGCCAATTTTATATTAACTGCTTCGGCTCTTACCGCCGATTGGCAAGAAGGCGTCGGCCTGGATATGGAAAACTATTCTGACATTGACGAGTCTAATTGGCTGTACCGCACTGATACAAAAATTGCGCAAGTCGCCACCGCTTCCTTTCTTTCAAATACGAAAGGAGACTATGGGGGGAAATACATAAGCTTATATGATGCCAGCGACAATAGGTATAACTTTTGGTTCAACGACGGGGACGATTCTGCCCCCACTATCGACGGTACAGAGATTGAAGTTGATATATCCGCCGGCGGCCTCACAACTGCTGCACATTACGCTGATACTTTTAAAACTGTTGTAGGTGATCAAAGCCAATTTACTTCCACCGTCGACTCCGCTGACGCAGGTATACAAAACGCCACCGCGGGAGCAGTTACTGCCCCCACCGGCAATGTAGAAGTCATATCTCTAACCACAACAACGGCTGGTTCGGATTACACGGCCTGGACTACCGAAGGGGGCGACTATGATTATACCCCTTCGTCTTCTTTTCAACAAACTTTCACCACCGGCTTTGAAGACCTGGAAATTGATATATCACCTCTGATGGAGCAATGGCTGAGTTCGAGCGATAATTTGCCTACTGACACGGACATGGGCCTCAAAAGCAATTATGGTTTAGGAGTCTTTTTGACGAGCAGCGAAGAGGGCGCCACCGTATCTTATTACACTAAAATGTTCTTTGCGCGAGGATCGCAGTTCTTTTTCAAAAGGCCCATCGTCGAAGCCCGCTGGGACAATAGCAAGTCGGACGATAGGGGAAATTTTTATCTAAGTTCTTCCCTTGTACCAGCTTCCGATAACTTGATGAAGCTTTATTTGTATAATGTGGTTAAAGGTCAGCTTACCAATATTCCTGCGGTGGGCACTGGTAACGTTTTCGTGAGTATTTATAGCGGAACCACCGCAGGCATCACGTCATCAGCCGCGCCAACTGGCGACAAACTCTTTCTCCCCGTCGGTGGAGGAGTCACAGCCACTGGGGATATTAATATAACGGGCTCTTTTGTTGAAACGGGGATATATTCGGCCTCCTTTGCTTATGTTTCTTCCAGCATCACAACCATTTATGATGTGTGGCACACAAGCAGCACAGCCGCTGAAATGGTTCAATATCACACGGGATCCGCAATTACCGTAAAAACATTTAATGCGTCCGGGTATAACCCCAATCAAACTTATGTTTCCAATATTACTAATTTAAGGGATTCATACAGCACTGAAGAAACGGCGCGCTTTAGACTCTATACACGCAAGAAGAATTGGCAGCCGAACATTTATGTAAAGGCGAGTGTGGACACCCCTAACGATATTGTGGAAAATGTATACTATAAAATAACGAGAATCTCAGACAGTTACAATATTGTAGCCTATGGAACCGGCAGCCAGAATCAGACTAAATTATCTTATGATAATAGCGGTAGCTACTTTGATTTTGATATGTCAATGTTACAGGCCGATGAGATTTATGCCCTTAATTTTGTTTATAAGGTTAATGGGAACTATGTGGAACAAACACCGCAATTTAGATTTAGAGTAGAATAATAAATGTCGCTAAAAGATTTATTTAAAGAGGACGGGAATTTAAAAAGCCCAGAGCCTCTTACAAAACAAGATATAGATAATCAAATAGAATCTTTTGATTTTATGGCGGCCGTGCGCGAACGTAACCATCGTTTTCTACCATTGGAAGAGTTCGCAAATCCTAAAGCATTCGCTCGTTTCGGATCCGCAGAAAAATATTATGAAGACTCTATTAGTCGCATTTATGACACCTACCCTTATGATGGGTCCCTGAAAGAAAAAGCACTTTGGGAGCTAAGCTCTTCTTACCTGGACCTCTATATTTTTGAGAACGGCTATCCGCGCACAACCGGCTATATCACGCTGACCACTTCTAGCCTGACTGCTACAGATATGTATAATGGATATGGTGCAGCGGGCACTTCTTCCTATGAATACATCTTGATTAAAGGCGGCCCGAACCCGGGCACAGGCAAGTCTTTATATTATGACTACCAACAAGACAAAACCATCTTCCGGAAAGATGCTAATATCTACGATCTCGCCAAAAATAGAGAGAACAATCTTAAGATCGGAGGCACCGACGGTAACACTGTAGAATTTTGGTTGAAAAAAACCGCGTTCGATAACAGCGCCACGGAAAAAGAAGTCATTTTAGACGTCTTTGCGACAGGAACTCTTAGCAGTTCCGCGGACTATGCGCGTTTACGAATTGAAATGACAGGCGCGGCTAGCGGAAGTCCCTTCTTGGTTACTTATATGTCCGGAACCACCGGGTTCGCGCAGACTAGCATCGGCAGTTCAATCACAGCTGCAACGGTCGCAGACGACGCGTGGCATCATTACGCGTTTCGATTTAAGAACACCGGGAGCAATGTTGTAAGCGATCTCTTTATCGACGGCGATCATAACCATCGCGTCATCGGCGGGTCAGCCGTTTCTTATGTTAGCGGGGCCTTGGTGGCCACGTTGGGCGCCCTCGGCCAATCTCCCTCCGGTAACGCATATATCGACGGTCCGGATCGGGGGTATGCTAAACTATCGGGCTCCCTTGATGAATTTCGTTATTGGAAAACCTTCCGCACCTCCGAAAAAATACAACGCTACTGGTTTGGTCAGGTTGGCGCCGGGACTAATAGCGACCCCGCGAACACGGATTTGGGCGTTTATTATAAATTTAACGAGGGCATCACTCAAACAGCTTCTGTCGACTCATCTGTCTTGGACTTTTCCGGACGCATTTCAAATGGAGCATGGACAGGCTATTCTACCCTATATTCACGAAACACCGGATCGGCTATAATCTCGTCATCGGCAAGTCCCATGGAGTTTGAGGACCCGATCATCTATTCATTCCAACCCAACGTGTCGGCGTTTAAGACCCAAAAGAAGCTTGAGGGACGCATTCACGATGACACCAATGGCAACGGACTGGATTCATATTTACCCCAGTGGATGCTCCAAGCCAATGAAACGGATTTTGAGAATTTAGACCAAAATCAGTTACTCAACGCCCTTCAGATCATCGGTAGTTATTTTGACTCAGCTGCCATTCTAATGGACAAGTTACCGGCGCTAAAACATGAGAAATACTATACCTCTGGATCGTTCGCTCCGCCCTTTAATAAGAAGTTTCTAGAGTCCAAGGGCTTCATTGTTCCCGATATTTTTATCGACGCCGGCCTGTTGAATCAATTTGAGGATCGCGATGATAATCTTAAATACGAGCACACCCTCCAAGAAATTAAGAACACCATTTATCAGAATATTTACAACAACTTAACTTATATCAACAAGTCCAAAGGTACCGAAAAAGCGTTTCGCAACCTTTTAAGATGTTTTGGCATTGGCGACAATGTTTTAAAGTTCAATATATACGCCAACAATACCGCCTATCAGCTAGAAGACAATATGAAGCTAGCCGTAAAAACAAAAAACTACGTCAACTTCAATGAGATTGACAACGGAGACGCTAGCGTTTATCAGTACCGAACCGACAGCAACGCTACGTCGTATATTTCAGGAACAAAGGACTATAGCGGTGGCTACGAAGGTTCCGGGTTGGGCTTTACGCTCGAAGGGGACTTCATTCTCCCCAACCGCGTTGGGATCATGGAGTATGCGACACTTAAGCCCGGCTTAAGCAGCTCTTATAGCAATCTTTACCCTCTCATCGTATCTTCCTCTTTGTTCGGTTTACACACCGCTAATGGTACAGAAAACGACCTAACATGGGATACAAATGATTATGCGAACTTTCAAGTTTATACGGCGAAGGATGACAAGTACTCTAGCAATGCCAAATTTATACTCACATCTACTGCGGGCAGCGGTATACCGCTTCTCACTTCCTCCTATTTTGAAGATATTTACGACGATGATCGATGGTCCGTTTCTGTTAGCATCAGACCCAAGAGATACCCTCAACTTAATCAGCCATCTGGCTCACGCCCCGAGAATTACATAGTCCAGTTTTATGGATGCAATTACATTGGGGATCTAAAGTATAAGAGCTTTTTGGTGACCGGGTCCATGACAACCCAGCAAGGAAGAAATTTCCTGGCCAGCCATAAGCGCGTATATGCCGGCGCTCATCGAACCAACTTTACGGGCGCGCTATTACAATTTGCCGACACTAAAGCCACGGAGGTCAAAGCCTGGTATATGCCACTAGACACTGCGGTTATCGACCAGCATAATATGAAGGTGGACAATTACGGTGCGAGTTCTCCGACCAAAAACGCCTTTTTATATCAAAATGCTATCAATAGAATAGAAATTCCGGAGATAGACACGTTAGCCCTTCGCTGGAACTTTAATGCGGTATCGTCTTCTAATGCCGGCGGTCAGTTTGCCGTGGAGGATGCTTCTTCGGGAAGCGCCACAGCCGCAGGCCAAGGCTGGTTTAGCGGAGTGGTCGACCGACGCCACACGGCATCCGGTAGCTTTTTTGCCACCTCCTCAGCCAACGCTGTACAAAAACTTGAACGCGGAACACTTCAACAACAAGTCCCGGAGGTGTTGCTAGACTCTAACTTGGTTAACATTATCGAAAATCAGTCAGATGATTTTTATACGCGCGGCAGTCGCCCTATTACATATAACCTCTCAATTGAGAAAAACTTATTTCAAGATATTTCGGAGGACATGCTTAACATGTTTGCCTCCGTAGGTTATTTTAACACTCTCTTGGGCACTAACGTCAATCGATATCGCGGCCAATACAAAGAGTTGATAAAAGCCGGAAACCAATACTTTGAAAAGGTTGATAACGACTATGATTTCGATAAATACGTAGAATATTTCAAATATATTGATTACGCAGTCAGCAGATACATCCAGAAGCTGGTCCCCGCATCCTTAGATATGTTGCGGGAGGGGCTCTCTACAATTGTAGAGAACTTTGTCTTGGGCGACCGGAACAAATTCCGGAACAAGCCGCCAGTTATAAGAGAAATGATCCCGGAATTTAACGCGCAAGTGCTTGGAATCAATGAGCTTGCTTACAATTGGAAGTATGGTCATGCCCCCTTGGATGGCCTCCAGAAAAATAATTGCCGCTGGTGGTTGCAACGCGCGTCAAGAAAGACTTCGGTCTTGGCGTCTGGGGATACCCAATTGGATATCGAGAAGCAAGAAATTTTAGAATCCAACAACAATGAAACGAACGCACCCGATTACACCCTTAAAGATAGCGTCACGAGCGCGCAATATTCAGGATCTACCTACGCAATTCGGCGCTTAGCGAAGCCTTATAAAGTTTTGGGCAAGCAGGAAAAGATAATTCATGGCGGCGCCAATTATCCCCCCAATAAAAATTATAATTTTGTTCTAGACGGAGTGCGACAACAAGCGGGATCTCGAACTACGGCGGTCAATTTTATATGGTCTCAACCTGTAGTAGAAGACAACGACGCGTATCCCCAAGGCGTCCACCTATTTAAAGATTGCGATGACAATAAATTAGATAGGCTGGGGTACACAAAGCGTAAATGGTCCTATATGGCCCAACAGCCGGGCGCAAAGTGGGGATACCTCGATAAAGCCAAAGGCGAAATCCAGATGCCCTTTAGTCTCTATAGCGCGTCATCTGAGCTTGGGGGCTATAGCTATGTTGTAGCAAACGAATTTATGACAGGCACCAATGTTACCAATCTTCATTCTGATATTTATGGCAACGACAAAGAGGTGCCGATGCAGGGGCCCTTCACCGAAAAATTTGTGGGCGGCCTTCAATATCGCCATGCCCCCTTGAATAGCGGGTCCACCCTTGATACCGCGGCAACGCGAGCAGAAGGGTTCTGGCTGGAAATCCGCCCCAAGGCGTATCCAAATCTCGTTATGTATTCACCAGATCGGACCGCATGGGGCGGCTTAGGTGCTCGCCCAACAGCGCTGTACTATCGCGATGAAACCGCGAAACGTCCCGTAAATATTAGAAACATCCAACAAACGACAGCCTCTAATATCACCCACATTGGAAACTATACCAAAGATTATGAAGTCGTCTTAACAAATGGGCGCTCTACTAATAATGTTTATCTCACCGAAGTAGGTGCTATCACGGCTTCTTCAGCAGAAACCCTTATTTCAGGGGTCTTCGACTACGCCCTTCCGGATCGCACCCGAAATGATTGGGTTATTGTTAATCGCTTTTCGGCCCCCGGCGGTCCCGAAGTTAACGGTTTGGGCTTCTTAGATATTGAGGCGAACGAGTATTCAGTTTATAACGCACTGCCATGGCGAAATCTAACGGTACGCCAACCACTGCGGAGTCTCCTATCTGATCACAGCAAACAATTCGGTTACTTTAGCGATGCGTTCAACTCAGCGAGTTACGTGCGCGCAGGAAAAGCATATCCAGGCACAAGCGGCTCTGTTAACACAGGATCTTATTATGCCAAAGGAGCTTACCAAGACGCCACAGCTTCTTTTCAAAAGGTTAATCGCAACTCCTTGAGAACATTGAATTTATCTGACTCAACGGAAACTTTTGTCAACCCAAAATATGTGGATTTCGAAAGCGGGTCCATGCAGTATTTAAGCGCATCGTCCGCGACGGGATTTTTGACAGATAATTTTAGTATATCCGCCTGGATTAAGTTGGAGACGTCGGGCACCACAGTCCACTCTATTATGCAATATGGAGACGCTCATTCAAATTATGAAACACTTCGCTTTAATTTTTATGTTGAAGGTAAATCTTCCGGCCACGGTTCGGAAGCTGTTTTAGAAATAAGCGACGGCACAAATGGAGGAAGTGCCATTTATTATAAGAGTAATGTTGTCGCCACGGACCTTATTGCCGAATCAACATGGACTCACCTGGCGGCTACTGTCCAAAACGGGAACAGTGCTACAAGCCGTGACGTTCAAATATATAAAAATGGGCGTCCCCTTACCCTTGGCACACTAGGTGGCTGGCCCGCAGGCACCGTCATGCCATCAGAACTCGCTTCTCTTCGAATTGGCGGAACCCTTTATAATCATTCCCCCCGAGCCGATGAAACTTTTGACGGAGGGATTGATGAAGTAAGCTATTGGAACACCGCTTTAAATGCCGCGGGAATTAGAGAGATTTTTGAAGGTGATTCCGGGGTATACGGGGCAGGCTACGGCCCGGGCAATCTTAATAATCACACTGAAAAGGAATATTTAGTCTCATGGTGGCGACTGGGAGACGGCTGCAAAGAGTCAGATCCTACTTTCTGTGACGATTTAAGCGCCGGCGTCACCGACGGTGTACTGGATGTGGGATTAAACGGAAACAAAAACCATCTTAGTGTGCCATTGGCCCCCCACAACCCAGCCGAATCTTCTTTAAACTATCTTACCGGCGGGGCTTATTATCTTATCACTCCGGGCCCCAAGGAATACGATAATTTCTTTGTACAACATCCTATCCCGCGTACAGATTTACAGTATGCGTGGATAACAGCAAGCATGGTAAGTGATTATAGCGGTTCGGCGCTATATCAATACGAACAAAAGAATTTTGCGAGAGCTGATTATGCCTCTACGGATATTATATTTTGTAGCGCTAGCGATTACGGCTCGATACGCTACGCCGGCGGAGGCACGGCCTGGGGCGCGACAAAAGCAGCTTTTCACAATGATGCAAATTACACGAATTTCCTCCCTATCGCTTTTAATGGGGTTAATAGCGCCATCATCGAATCTTGTTCGTATACCACAAATACCCTCGGCACCCTTGCAAGGACCCTGTACCAAGACAATATAAACGCGTTCACCCCTTTGGTGGCGGCGTACAATAACAATATCGTTAATCCCGCCAACGCCGTTCTATTTAATGGATTGATCCTTCACCGTCAAGGCCCCTATGGGTGGCCCTCTTGGAAACAAATTAGAGGCGCTTCGCACCCTATCGCTCGTCAGCAGCGCAACCACAACACTATTGGTTATATTTTCGATAATAAAATGCCCGACCAAGTCGAAGTCATCCGAAACTTTACCGAGCCAATTGCCACTAGTAAATATAAGCCTTTGCGCATATATATGCCATCATCTGACACCGAAGACCACGTAGCTAAGACTGTAATGACTTATGGCAACCAAAACGTGATGTTCACCGATCACAGCGCCGATATCTTGAATACCGAAGGTGTGATTTTGGATACAGCGTTGGTTTACGGCAAGGTGCGCCCCAAGACTTATTCGCCTTATCTCGCTATGAAAGCGATTGTAGAAAAATCTAACAGAAAAGCATCCACAGAGGTTCTCTACACAGAAGTAATTTATCCTAAAGAACAATTTACTTATCTTTCTGAATCACGCCGCCGCCTGCGCTTCGCTAATGATTATTGGCGCAATTCACGCAGTGACCGTTTAAAAGCTAATTTAGTGAATTTTGCGAATGTCACTATCCAATCATCAAGTTTGTGGAAAATGGACGCACACCCAGAATTCACAACTACAATTAATTACATTCCATTTTCCGCCACTATGCCAGTGAGGGACGGTACCGGAGAGTTGCAAAATTGTTATAACCTTTTTCATTATTCACCTCTTTCCTCTCCTTCGTCGTACATCACCGCTGCACCAAGTTATGTGCGCAGGATTCCTCTAATCACGGCGTACGCGCTTACGGCAAGCAATATCGATGCCAATATTATCCCCGGCTATACGAATGCGACGGCCTTCTCTGGAGCCTCGGAAGAAATTCGACTCACGGCCGTGGGCGGCGCAGCGACCACGGTTTCACCTTTTGATATTGGGAATTCTGGGTTACGTAAAATGCCGCTTCCATGCCGCTATAGCGCCTCGGTGGGAGATACTTTGTGGGAAGTTACCAGCAGCGCCGGCAAAGATATTACTCCTTTTTATGATTCATATGATGACTACGCTGAAGATGGAGTTCGCATAATGCAGGAAGGTACCATCCTCCCCGAGTTTAGAATTTCGGAAAAGATGGCGGATTATTATGCCATGGCCGAAAACAAGGACTGGCGGCTGGATTTTCCCACAAAAGACAATTTTAAAGGTTTGATTACGAGCGACGGGGCTGCGCAATATGCCCTGCGCATTCAAGATGGCCTTCTTGAATTGACGGGGGCGTCCTACAACAACTTAACGGAGACGGACAAGTTTTTAAATCGCTATGCGTTTTCTGATTTCTATCGGCATTTTAAATTGATTAAAGAGGATTATAATGATAACCGTACGGCAACCCAATTGGTGGGAGATTTGGTAGAAAAGAACGCCCGCAGCCGAACCCCGTTATTAAGCCTAGGGTGCGAAGCCCTGATGAAGCTTGTGCCCTATGACGGCTTTTATCCGGCGCAAAGAAGTGTTCAGCTAGCAGCCTTGTTTTCCGCTTCGTACTACAACCCCATCAATCTCTCTTCTACCGGCGCGGCCGGCCCGCGCGCGGGCGGAGAAGAGAGTTGGCGCACAGCAATGCAACCGTTCTACGCGCCGGGTATTTTTTATAACACAATAAAATCAGGAATAGCGGTGGATTATCCTATCCACGTTCCCTCTTCCGCCGAGCCGCACCGGGGGTACCCTGTAACTTCGGATGTATGGGGCCATTGTATTAGCGGGTCCTTTACGCAGCGAGTTAACTTCGAGCAAGTGGTCAACGGGCCCACATACCTGAGAATTAAAGACACAGACCCGTTTTTAGATACTCGGCTAAATTCTACAGCCTCTATTAAGGGTGAACAATCTCCCCTTTACAAATTTGCGGCAAACAACTATTTTTCAGAGGTTACCAACTTCTTTATCAACTCGGCTAGCCCCACGGCTCTTATATCCGGAAAAGACTTACCAGAAACGATTAACATTCCATCTTCGGGTACGTATGTCATGGATGTTGTCCTCCGGAATTCGACTAATATTGTGGACGCGGAAAGCTACTGCGCAGCAACGGCGTCGATGGTGCCATCCGCTTCAAGTCTGTTCGTGAACTCCTCTAGCTTTATAATGTACAGTCGCGCAAACACAGGATTCGCTATTGATTCTCATATGTATGGTTCTTCGTTTGGCCCTCCTGTGAAAGGAGGTTATGCGATTTACCAGCCCATCACTGGGCTTCCGGCCCATGTATATCGCAAACTGGCTAGTTTTGAGCCATATACACCGCCTTATTATAATGGATATGCGTCTTGCCGCGTGAGCGTTGGCTTGGAGGCTCAAAGCGATCTCTTGATAGATGAGATTTTAAGTAATCTCACAATGTCTTATGATGCGCTTACAACGTTCTCTACTGTGAGTTCTTCAGCGACCGAAATGTGGTTCAGCACAGCGCAGAAATGCGCAATGCAACTATCCGCGTCTTTGAATTTTGGTCAAGGGTTCGGATCTGAAGGATATACCGCAGGTGGCAATTGGGTTTTTACGAATGAAAATGATCCCTCTAAGCGCCGTTTAGCGATACATCCCAAATTTGAGTGCCCAGTGCTGGATTTCACGAACACCTCCCCAACACAGCCGTATGCCGCCGAAGCGGGCACGGGGAGGCATGCGTACGCCAAGCTTAGCGGAAGCGTTGCCCGCGGCATGTGGCATCAGATGGGCACCCCTCCTGTCTCCGGCAACGGTTTGTGGATGGAGGTACAAAACTCCTCATTTTGGCTAAATACCGATGATGCAATAGGGTCCCCTCATCACAACCCGAATACTGAATATAAGTCCTTATCGTACTTGTTAGGTTACGGCAAGGGGGCGGGGAAAGCCAAAAAGGTGGGCGGCATGCCAACGAAACGGAAGCTTTCAGAGGCCATTGTAGCAATCCCCTTCAAAGTGGTAGGAGATTTAAACGCGTCCATCACGGAAACAGAGCTTTACAAGATGAGCCCCACCGCAGTAGAAGATGTGAAAAATAGTGTCGCCCCATTCGGCAACGCCGGTATCGATAGCAAGTTTTCTTCCAAGACTTCCGGTCCAATTTTTAAAGACAAGGTACCCTTCCAGGCGCCGGATGGTACAATATTTGAATATACTGACCTTATTAAGGATTACTGGCGAGATATTCCCCCTCAAGTCCCTGAAGGGGCCGACCCGGCTATTTATAAACTATTGTCTCTTATGCGAAAATACGTTATTCCGCCTCATATGGACTTCTTGCACAATAGCGATGTCGTCCCTTTTACCATGTATATGTGGGAATTTGAGGTGGAGCTAGACGAAGAGGACATCCGGAACATGTGGCAAAACACCGCTCCTAAAATTGCCAAAAGAGCGATAAAGGCAACAAGCGATGTAATTACACATGTGCTTCCAACTTCTCCGATACAATCTATAGATCCCGACAGCAACGCCTTGGGTCAGAAGTATAAGCAGACGGAAACCATAGACGGTGTTCCAATTAAAGGCGCTGGAACGTTCGAACAATTTGGTAACGAAGCCAAATTCGCTGGTCCACACCCTTATTTCTTAGATGTCTTCGACGAGAACAAGACGAGGTGGGCAGTTTTCAAAGTTAAAAAACGAGGCCGGAATAATTATGCGAACATCGCTGGCCGACAAGAGATTCAAGGAGAATCCTATGTAAGGGATGATGTGGACTTCCCACACGATTTTGCGTATTCTTATAACTGGCCTCATGATTTCTTTTCTTTGATTGAATTAGGGAAAATTACCTCCACCGTGGCGTTTAACCCCCAAGCCGGAAACCCGGGTAGCTCGCTGACGATGTTGGTGGATTCGCTGGCCGACGCCGGCAAAGTAGCTAAAGCTCTTAGCACTTTAGTTAAATTAGGCGACGACGACTAACAATGGAATTTTTTGATAAAAAACAAGACGTAATTAATTTAAAGCTAACTCGCTTTGGCCGCCAACTGCTTTCCATTGGCGAGTTTGAACCGGTCTACTATACATTTTCAGACGACGGTGTTATGTACGACACGCGCTGGATATCCGGAAGCACCGTAGCCGAAAGTCAGGGGCTTGTGGAGCAAAGAATCCAAGAGCAAACCCCTCGCTTAGAAACTATTAATTCAAAAGTAGGCGCTGATCGTACCGTCTTCAACACGGCGGATTTGTCCGCATATGCTCTCGATAAAAACTTAAAGGACCTGTTTAATCTTGGAGAAGATTTACAGGATATTCAGGAACTGGCAAGATATAAATCTGGAAAGTTGAAGATCGATGAGGACTTTGCCGAATCCGAAAAGCTACTGGCCAATTTTCTTGGCACCAAGCGATATTTCAACAACAAAGCCCCCAACTGGAATGTGCTTTATTATAATGGAATTTTATCGGGTACGTCTAAAAGTTATCAGAAGAACGGCGTGGTCGCTCCTATCCCCCAATTAGACTCCACGCTGAAGGATACGGTCTATAAAGTACCACCCGAAGAAAACATTTTTGAAACGGAGCCTTCTCTGGCGAAGATATCCCAAATATCCCTAGCACCAGACGCCCCTAGCATCGATATCTATGCCCCGGGTTACACGGGCCAAGACGGCGCCATTTTTGAGCATATGGCTGCCTATGAGGAGCTTATTTTCGAGTTGGGGTTGCCCACGGGCTCTATTGTTATCGAGAAAGACTATCTTTTTATCTCTCTAGAAGAAGGCAACGTAGACTTCGAGAACGAGAACTTTCTCCTAGAAGTTTACGAAATAACCGAAACCGACGACTTACAAGGAATCCAGAAGATGGTGTTTTATGGACCCTCTGGACTAATAATGGGCGAGAACCTGGTAACCGACGCCGTGGAGAGCGTGTTTGACGTTCAGGTCGACACCGAAATAGACCGCGGTCTGGCATGCTATAATATTAATAATAAACGAAAACTTAAAACGAAAAATATTTACACTACGGATGTCTTTGAGTGTGACGACTTGGCCATTGTGGACCAACAACAAGGCAATCCATATAATTTACCGCCAGTTGATGCGGAGGATGTGTGCTAATGAACGGGTTAGACTATCTACCAAAGCCTTATATCAGCAAGATCTTGATTGAAAATGGCACCAACAATGGGGTTAAACAGCCTGGCTACGTCGATCTTTATTATGAGAAATCCCAATACGCCCAAGGCCCCGCAGCGGTGCCCTTGCAACATGAGGCTCTCAAGTTTACATTCAATGTAGCTCTTAAATCCCTTTATCCCGTCGGAGACGCAGCAAAGGCTCATTGTACCAATACTCCCCTTATAGAAGCAACGAAAGTTATAAACACCCATGTTCTGCGTTATAAGTTTATAACAGCGGAGTCCCGCTTGGCCGATTTTCTTTTGGCCGAAAATAAGTACGATTATTTTATGAGCCTTCCCGGGGAGTTGCACACACAAGGTCAAGCACCTCATCTTTTGACCAAAGACCTCAGCGCATATGTCTCTTATGACTTAGACGCTCCTATAATAAGTGTCCCCATCAAGGTTCAACATTTATATAAATATTCTATAGTTGAAAGTCCCCCATCTTTTTTGGCTTGCGTTTTTTGTCTTATGCCACCAATTCCAATATTTGAACCAGGGCCAATGCCAAGCATGGACAATAGCGCCTTCACCGGAGAGATTATTTTTAGCGGCGACACCATCCCCGTTCAAACGACATATTTTATAATTGGGGATACATATTCTGTCAAAGGGAACGAATATCCTATTAACCAAAATGAACTTGTCACTTCGAAGTTTGAAAAAAATCCATTGACAGGTCTTCCAATTGACGAGATAGTGCCGAGCACCGATAGTGAATTCGTCATGCTTAACTATGGCAAGCCGAGCGAAATTTGGTGTGGCCCAGTCCACCGTCACAAGGTTAACGGCGTATACCGCTATATGGGAGGCGCCTCGCATGGAAATGATCCTCACCCTTATTTAAACATTGAATACAAAAGCAATGACAAGATTGTCGACAACCGCATCATTGGCAAACTGGAGAATATGTTTGTTTACGATTCTCAAAATTTTCAAGCTTTCTTGACTCAAGCTACGGAGACTACTTTTTTAGGGGAGGATAAGAAAAAAGCAGTTGATTCCTATAATGATAATCCCGGGATTGTCTCGGAGGTTGACTACTCTCTAATAAAGACAAAGGGAATTCATGGCCGCCAACGCGGCCGCGTCAATTTGTGGTTTGCCCTAGATCGCTTGGAACTTCTCAAAACTCAATCCACATTCGCACCGCTATTGGAGCTGTTCGGCGCTTTAGATTCTAATGCCATCTTCCCCTTTGTGGCACAGGTAGCGCCTTATAACTTTAACATATACAGGCGCAACGTTGCAACGGGGGAAAAGGTTCTGCTCTTGGGGTCAACTAACGCCAACTATGGGGATGATAGTGGGAAAACCGATGGGTACGGCAATCCCATAGGCAAGGGACATGTATTTCGCAAGTTAGTCGGACTCCAGGTCGAGAACAGCAGCCCCTTTGTTGATTATTATGAGTTTCGGGATGGTGAAGTGAACACTCTTGACTATGACTACAATGAGTATGCGTACGAGATCGAGTTTAAATTTATAGACCCTTTTATCCCATATTTGGTAAGCAGGCTACAGGCGTTGAAAAAAATCCTGCTGGACCTGGATGAGGTAATACATAAAGGATCTCTTAAGGTGATAAGCAATTCCCCCCTTAAGGCTCACTCTTCCTTCGCTTCAATTTATGGCGCGCACACCACCACCTACGCCACCAATAAAATGGTGGACGCGTACAATAGATACACGGATAAATTCGATGCGGCCTTCCTTGCCAAAGCAAATAATGACCCCTCATTTTTTACGTTTAACTTGATCGATAACATGCCGGCAAGTTTAGTGAGCGGTTTTAAATTACAGGGCAGCAATCTATCGGGCGACGCTTTACTCGGGGGAGACCCCAATGGCCCAGAAAGCCTGGCTACGTTACTAACAATGTTGAATTTTGACGGCAGTGGCAATCCCGAACCGCTTTCTTCTTATGACGTACCCCATTCGACCATATCGAATGTGGCGAGCTTTATACGATCGTCAACAAGGCTCGACACAGCGACACCATCTTCTCTTCTCAGGGTGACCGCTCTTTTACGCGGAGTAGAGGATAAACTAGTGAAGCTACTTAGCCTCTTCGGCCTTTCCCACATTACGAAAAAAAGTAATTTTAGCTACACGGATTATTTAAAGGGCCAGGGTAATTTCGCCGCGGCCAAGGGTACAACCGGCGAGAATGCTGCGGTTATCCATTTTCATAAAGCTTTCCAAAAGACTCTCAATCTCTATGACATGAGAAATCATTTTGACTGGCTAGACGGTAAAAATTTCCCCCAAGCAGCGCCAAATCGAAACTTAAAGACAGTGGCGGCCGCAAACTACCAACAAGCACTTTCACAAAATGTTACGGCCCTCTTAAAGCCTGGTTCGGCAAAGCCAACCGGCGGTGACTCTTATATGCCTTATTTGGGAATCTTAAGCCTGGACTTGGCTAATGTCAAGAGCGAACTTAACGCCACAGCTCTCGACGATTTTATTAAAAAAAGCTACCAAAGCATGCGTAAACGTGTGCTAACTCGCCACACGGATAAAAATCAAAACATATCCATACCTGAAGTGCTTTCATTTTATGGAGTGAAGTTTGAAATGGCGACTGCAGCGGACATAGAGCGACGCATGGAATTGGGAAATGATCCCTTGCGCGGTACCGCGGTGGACAACCTATTCTGGGGAGACAAATCAGCGTACGGCCCAAAGCATTGGAGTTGGTGGGACAGCGAGGCCTTCGATGATAATTTTGGCCAAAAGTTCATACCGGTTACGCCAGCCGGCGGAGGGTTCAACTCGTCTTTCGGAACGGACCCCAGTAGCGTATTTACCCAAGACCCTTTTGGATCTGTTTACAATCCTCAATACGAATGGCAAGGTGGACCCTACGAAAAATATCCCCTAAAGGTGGCCAAAAGCCTTCTCTCTATGATCTTTTCTGATAATTTGCAAACTTATCGCGATATGGATTTATTTGATGTAAAAAGTAGCCCAGCCTATTTTGGCGCTATATCTCCCAACCTTCCGGATCAAGATTTTACTGCTATTTCCACCAACCTGGAGATGCCCGCTCCCCTTAACCTACTCGCCTTGGTCGCAAGTGGCCTCTTGGGTAAAGAGAAACTGTCCACCTTATTTTACGACCAATTGTATGATTCCAAAGGGAACTTGAGATTGGACAATTATCAAGCTTACATCGCTTACATGTCTCTATTCGGTCGTGTGCGCTATTTACAAGGATTTGAACCAGCCGCCGGCGGAGGGATGGCAAAAACACCCAGCGCCTTTCATTATAATGCGCAAGTTAAATCCAAACTATGGGCGCCCATAACCCGCGGGAAGCTTAACTCTCTGGGCGTGGGCCAAATGCTTTATTGTAAAATAGAGCTTTGCCGGGACAATCGTCTCATCGACAAGAAATTTACTGATTTGTTTAGCGGCTATAACAATTATAATGAAACTTTTTACATAATGAAAACGGCCCCCGGCGCAGTACCGGCGCCTCCTCCCGTAGGTATTACGGCGACTATAGACACATCTTTGCCTAGTAGCGGAATAGAAACGGCCCCGAAGTTTTCGCCAAGTCCGGCAATCGCAGGGGCCATTGGGAATACTAAAATAGCCGACGAGCCCGCTTGGCTCCCACCAGCTTATGATGCCGACAAAGATCATGCTCGCGGAGGCCGCAATTTTGATCCGCAAGGCGGTGGGGACACCAGGAAAAGACCCTGAAAGATTCGGTAGTTACTATTTATAAAGGGAATATAAAATGGCATATATGACAGACTATTATACTAACGTGTATCTTGTCCTTCAGGGTTATACCAAGGCAATGATCCCGCCGAACATGGCGGAAACCAAGACGCTTGTCGGCATGCCAGACAAGCCCGGCGTTGTTGTTGGCACCGCGCCCACCATGGATCCCAATCTTTTTGAGACCGCGCCTTTCTCGCCGGACGACGCGCCCTACTTCCCCGGTACCGACGCGGATGTCCCAGCGGATGCCACCGGCGGTCCCAAGGGCACGCCAATAAAGACCACGCCGGCGGGAACAACGCCCACACCAGGCACCGCACCGGCCCCCATGAGCGCCCCTAAAAAATCAACGGGCAAACCGGGTAGCTGGTAGCTATTGAGGTAATTGATGATAAAGAAATATACTTTAATTGATGGATTTGATAAAATCGACCTTTCGAACACCCCCACCAACGATGTGAAACTCGAAGGCCTTGGAGAAAAGTCGATTAGAACAAACATCATTAACGAGACCGCCTTCGTAAACACTGGAATGAAACACGCGTTTCATCGCAAATTTTGGAGCACCCAGCGCTATTCTTATAAATTCCTGCCCGATCTTTTTCGCTTTCTCACAGGCAGAAGGTTTGCCGCCACCGTCACCGGCGGTAAGTGGCATTTGATACCACCCCCCAGTGCGGTCAACAACGTAGAAAAATATAGAAAGCTTCACATTGGACACGGTCCGGGTCTTGATTTTTATACTGATTTGACCAAACTTGCTGAAACAATTAATTCAAATTTTGCGGCGCTGGGTATGAATTTTTCCTTTGAGAACTATTTCGGACTTTCGCCCAATACTCACTATTTTCAAGAAAAATCCGGCGGAACAGTGATTGGCATCGATGATTTTGATATGACCGCTTACAACTCACGCGTCGAAGTCGTGAAGAACCTAATGGCCGAATTGAAAAAAGCGAACAAGATAAGCGTCAATAAATTAACATTGGGCGCGTTCGAAGCCTGGGCGCAAGGCACCCCAGGCGCCACACACAACGGTCAAGTGCTCCCTTTTGACTCTTTAAAGATTTTATCTATTGATCTAGGAGCGCATTCCGAGGAGTTCCATGGATGGCTCTACGCCGCAGTTTTGGGTACGGCGGCCATGGAGAAAGACCCCACAAAGATGGAGTTGGTGTGGGCCGTGCTACAGCTAATGTTTTTCACATACCTCTCAACCAAAGATTCGGCTGGGTTGTGGGGGGCCAAGAGGCCTTATCATCCTTATTTTGTGACAACCCTTGACGCCGCACAGCCCAAAGGTTTATTAAACGAGCACGTCTCGACCGGCTATGTAAATGTGGCGCCCTATTATAATTGTTACCGCGAAGACCACGAGGAGATGCCAGAAAATGTAAGTTCAGAATGGCAACTCCCAAGCCCTTATATCTACAATGGCTATAAAAGCTTTAGCGGCAATTATTTTCGCGATTTGTTTACCCTTGGTCAAGAGGTCGATCTTGAAAAAAGCAAAGTAACTGTGTCGCAATACTTTGATATTATTAAGAATAGCGAGTCTGTAAGTCCATCGGAGATTCAGGCCAATTTAGGTACTCTCCTTGCGCCTTATGGATCTACATCACCGGTGCCCATGAACAACCCGGAATTTTCAACACCCGAGAGGTTTAGAACTATAATTCTAAACGATGAGAATTTAATGGCGTCTACAAAAACCCTCAAAAAGGTTTTCCCATATGGCGTGGAAATAGATTTAGGATATTCGCAACCGTCCCAATTTTTGAATGTTCTTAAGGAACAGGGCGAGACTTACTTTAATATGTTCACCACCATGTTAGCGAACCAGTCCAACAACATCGCCATCGCAAATTCCAACGCCCATCGCTTTGTGATGCATCGGGAGTTCGAGGCAGACCCCCCTTTGGAAAACCAAGGCGCCGCATCCAGCACGGCCGCTTTTAACTCTCAGTTTTCGTTGCTGGATCTTCAATTTTTTGATGTAAGTCAAATGCTTAATATAAATACAGTCGACGAGTTTTACCAATATTTTGGGCAGTACATTGACGATAAAAGGAATGTAAACCTCTCAGAAGCCATCAATGCTAGCCCATCGATGGGCAAGGCGCTCTATTATCTCGGAATACAGAACCTAAAAACACCGCTTAATAAGTATTTGAGCGATAGAGCCCTTACAATGCCGGAGATATACGCGGGCGAAGGTTGTCACACTGAGGTTATTGCCTACGAGATCGCAAAATACAAAAAGAGCGGCAAGCTTCGTGGTGATCTAGGTGATCGAACCCCCGTCCAAAGCATTTTCATTCCTAACGCTTTCCCTCAAGACAGCCCCCTTTCCTATTTGGATACTCAAGTTTTTTATGGGCACGATTATGTATATGAAATATTTGCGCATACATTGGTTGTGGGTGCCACGTACAAATACGGACATTCAGAAGCCCCCCACGCTTACGGAATGCCCCCGCATCAGATGATCTCCAGCCCAGAAAGTAAGAGCGACACCGTGCTAAATAAATACATCGAATTTGACTTGCCCCATCCACTTGATACCCATCTCATTCCTTACGGAATAATTGTTCGTGCGCCATATCACAACACTCTTTCGTTAGCTACGCCCTACGAAGGGCAAGAGATAACCAAAGTTGTTGATAAACCGCCGCTACCACCAGAAGTATCTTTTCACCCTTATGAAGGGTCTTCGAATAAAGTATTGATATTGTTAAATAAAAATTACGGCGAAAGACTTATGGTGCCGAACAATAAGATTTTCTTCGAGGATCTCCTCAAGATTGCCGATTATAAGATAGCCCAGAAACCGCTTAATAATCCCCCGGGCCACATTCTTTATCGGACCGAAGACGATCTAGGTACCTATGAGATTTACAGGTTACACCGCAAGCCGGAGAAGTGGTCCGATTTCCGCGATTCGGGAGCAGTTAAGAAAATCGCATTGGATTCAACGCGCCAAAGTGGCTTTAACGATTCGGTGACACCTAATATTGATTATTATTATTTTGCGCGCTTCGTGGATATTCATGGGAATATTTCCAATCCCACTAGCATCTTTAAGCTAAGAATCGTGAAAGAAGAATCCTTCCCGCCATACATGGTCTTGAAACCCTACTCATTTCCCAGGCGCGATCTGGTAACCAGTATTCCTTTCAAAAAGTATCTTAAAATCTCTCTTAGTGATGCGTTGCGGAGCATTGTCGGGGACAATGCCGATACGGCCCAAGTTCTTTATATGCGACGAGACGGCGGACCGGTCAAGAAATATAAGTTCAGAGTAACTTCCAAAAAGACAGGCAAAAAGATAGACATTAATGTAGACATGGCTAACAAGATAATTAACAAATTTAACGCCCAGTCTCCCGGTGAACATCCCGGGGAAGCGTCATCGCAAACTTGCGCCGACGAAGCGCCGAATAATCCCAATTTCGGCAACAGTTCTGATGAGTTATGTTTAGATTAAAAATAGCATGGAATGTGTGTATAATGGATCAATATACTTTAAAAGGGACTAATTAATAAAAAGGAGCACAATTATGGGGTTTTTAGATAATTCTGGCGATATTATATTAGACGCCGTATTAACCGACGCTGGACGTAAAAGACTGGCCCGAGGAGACGGCACATTTAAGGTAACAAAATATGCCTTTGGGGACGACGAGATTGACTACGGAAAATACAATCCCAACCAAGCAAGCGGCTCAGCCTACTATGACTTGGAAATCCTCCAGACCCCTATCTTGGAAGCCTTCACTAATAATCGCTCCTCTTTAAAGAGCAAACTTATCAGCTTGACCAACAACAACTTACTCTTTTTACCCGTGATTGTTTTGAACGATCAATACGACCATGCGCGCCCCACAGAAGGCGCACTAGGTAGCGGTTCTTTTTACGTAGCTGTAGATCAAACAACGGCGACAGACTTAGGATCGGTGGCCAACGCGGCCGCATATCGATGTATGCTTGGCCAACTGCCCGTACAGTCCGCCGCTGAGATTAGTTCCTACATTCGCGTCGATCAAGGGCTTAACACAACGAAGTTAACCGCACAGGCTCCCTTGAGTCCGGAATTGACAGAACAACAATACATGGTCGAGATCGACAACCGCTTAGGCCAACTCGTGAATATTGGAATATTCGGCGGAGGGGCAACATCAGGACTCGCAAGCCCGGCTTTTATTGACGACGATCAGATCGCCACCTACTATTTAACTGAAAATGTTGGAGGCTTTATTGAGCGCTGCACAGCAGGTGCGCTGGGCGACACCGGCGCCAAAGACTCTTCGGATAACAAACAGAAGAAGGGCGCCGGCGAAGAAATAATTCCAGGCCCGCGCGGCACCAAATTGGCATTTTCGCTTTATGCTAAAGATAACTTGCGCCAATCTGATTATTTATTTGACACCATCGGAGAAACAAAGACTAATCCAACGCTTCTCACGGGAACATATAAGGTTATTAGTACCACGGTCAGAGTGACTGGTGTGACAACGGGATACAGAATTGATATTCCGGTCACGTTTGTGAAAAAAACTAGCAGCTAAATTTAGGAGAACATAATGGCTAACTCATTCAAGACTTTTTTGCCCGAAGACGTGGCGAATACTCGCACGCTTTTACACGAGGCAATCCCAATCACTGGAACAATTGTTTCGGGCACCTACGCTGAGAACAACATTAAAGAATACGCCCACGGCATGTTTCAGTCGGTTTATGATTATCCATACTTGAGTTCTTCCGCCAATCACATTTTTGACATAACCTGGGGTTACGCTTCAGGTTCGGCTTTGTCGGCTTCCGCAAACACCCAGAACACAAAGAAAATTAACATTTACAATCAGATGGCCTTGGTACTCAACAACACCGATACGAGTGGCAATATAAAGAGTTTCGATAGGGATGGCGCTGATGATAATGATTTGACAGATGATATGCGCGAATGCGTCTTTATCTCATTTGCCAGACTTCTAAACAAGGATGAGATTAAGAAAGATTCCTTTAGGCTGACAGTATATACTGGGTCATCGGGCTACGGCCTGGCAACAAAGAATCCCATTACGATTGGCGATTATAATGCGCAAACCACCTATAGGACAAACAGCCCAGCCGGTGAATACGGACTGTTGTTCTCGTCTTCAAAAGAAGCAGCAACCGGTTCGGCGTCTGGCCACATTTATTATCAAGCTGGCATCGTGGTGTTGACAGCCTCCATCTGGAAAGGCTATTTCGGCGCCCAAGACAACGACAGTACCATGACCGCCAGCATCAATCAAATGCTTACCGGCGCAACAATCAATCAACTTTCCGATGGTTTGAGGTTCACGTATGACACCGCGCAATTCAACAATACCACTGAGCTTAATTCTACCATCTATTTTGCGAGAGCCCATAACACCGAATATAACTACTCTGCGAATACCACGTATTTGTCCGCATCTCAAATTATTGTGAAGGGCGACAACCCGGCAGCTGACCCAGTGGCGTATGTCACGTCAGTTGGCCTGTACTCTCCTGATAATGAATTGTTGGCGGTTGCAAAACTTTCCGAACCCTTGAAAAAGTCGCCATCAAATGAGATTACTCTACGTGTGCGCCTTGATTACTAAATGTTTAGTAATCGTAACAACTTAGAGAAATATCGATGCCTTACTACAAGTTTAAAGAGAACGAGATTCTCCACAATACGTTAGAGACTCACCCCGAAGTTCAATTTGACGTTAACGCCGGCAATATATACCTTAACAACAGGAACGCAATCTCAGGCGCCTTCGTGGGCAACGTGGGCTGCGTCCCGGTGGGCAATCTAAGTTTATATGAGATAAACGTTGACAGACCTGCGGACTCTTTAGCCTATCCCTTCGTTACTAAAGACGGCAGTTTTGAAGCGGTGGGGAACGTTTCCCTTAAGGACTACTTTAGTAGTTTCGAATACGGGGATTCCATCACGGGATCTTATCCAATGTCGGCGTCTTTGGCCAGAGAGCACTTTGTAGCCAATCACGGAACCCTCTTTCCAACAGGATCCCACGTCTCCGCCCTACGCACAGCGCTCAACTATTATCAACCCCTCTCCAACCACTACGCTTATTCATCTTCGTTGGGCAACAAAGCGGTGCAGGAGTTATCGCTTTTGTATGTCCCTTCCATTTTTTACGGAAGCAAGATATATCCTGGCACCACAACTCTTCAACTTTATATTTCTGGCACCCTCGCGGCGGAGGCTCAAGACCTGTACCGCAACGGCGAGTTAATACAGGTATCAGGTAGCGCTCTCGCGCAGACGAATGGAAGCGGCTCGGTTGCAGGAGTTGTTTTGTATAATGAGGGGGTGGTTGTCCTTACTGGAAGCTGGGGCCTAACCGTGAATTCCTTCGACCGCGGTGACGACACTGGTCCATTCCGCTGGATCGATTTTGCCGCCGGAGCTAACGATGGTACGTCGGATGTCACGCCTTCAGCTAGCTTTAGATTTAAATTTGAAGGGACGAACCCCATTGAAACTTTAACTATGTTCGCAACGGCGCCCCGATCCGAACTCAATTTTTCTGCCAACCAGACACTCCTGGATAAAGTTTCATATGACGCTGCGACAAACCAGCCTCAAACTGGCAGCTATCACTATAAAGAATCTGAAAATATTGAAATATTCAATACTGTGAGCAGTTCGTTTTACCGATTTGAGGCGGACTTTAAGCACCAAACGTTTATAAATAAAATAGGAATTTACGATAAGAATAAAAATCTCATCGCAGTGGCCAATCTAGCCACTCCCATCAAAAAAACTGCTTTACGAGATTTCACATTTAAGTTAAAATTAGACATATAGGAAATAAATTATGATATTGGGTTTAGATATAAGCACAAGCATCACAGGCTTTTGTGTAATTGACGCGGAGAGCGAGATTATAACATGCGATGCTTGGGACATGAGAAACAAAAAGAAGTTTAAAAATGAGTTTGACAAGGCATCATTTATTAAAGAGGAGCTTACCCGGCTGAAGGTACAATATCCTATTGAAAAGATTTATATCGAGAAGCCCTTGGTCTTCTTTAAATCAGGGGGCTCAACTGCAAACACGATGGCCATCCTACAGAGGTTTAACGGGGTAATATCCTGGCTAGCATATGAGATATTTGACAAGCAGCCGCAACACATTACCGCATCCCACTCTCGCAAGCAATTGGGAATCAAAGTAGAAAGAGGGCAAAATACCAAAAAGCAGGTTGTCGCATGGCTCCTTGAGCACGTGCCCAAATTCGCAGTAGAATACACCTCCCACGGAAACCCCAAGCCAAAATACTTTGACATCGCAGACGCAACCGTGATCGCCAAAGCCGGCCTCAAATTACTACAATCCAAAAAAAGCTTGACAACGACGAAGTGATAGTGTAAAGTATTAAACATATGTTTGAAACAAGTGCGCTCTCTGAATGAAAGATAAGCTTAACATACTTAAAGAAGTCCTTGGGCCTTATTACAAATCTCGCGACGAGTATTTGTTTAGTTGCCCCTATTGCAAGCACTATAAACGCAAATTCTCTATCAACCTGAACCTGGGCGTTTACAAGTGCTGGGTTTGCGATAGCAAGGGAAAAAGCCTTCAAAGGCTTGTGCGCCGATTCGGCCATCCCCAATTGTTTCAGAAGTGGCGCCAGTTAACCAATCAAATTGACATGTCCTCCATGGACACCCTTTTCCAGAAAGAAGAAATAGCCCAAGAAAATCAGCGCCTTAGCTTACCAGAGGAATTTCTTTTTCTAGGCGCATCTCAATTGCCTCACGAAGCACAGCGGCCTCTCCGATATTTGAAGGCCCGCGGGATTACGCTTGAAGACATCCGATATTATAAACTGGGCTTCTGTCACACCGGCGCGTATCGTAATCGTATAGTTATACCCTCCTTTGATGCGGAAGGGTATTGTAACTATTTTGTGGGAAGAAGCTATAACGGCGATACTTTAAAGTATAAAAACCCACCGGCCTCCAGAAACGTAGTCTTTAACGAACTTTTGATCGATTGGAGCGAGCCCGTTATGCTAGTCGAGGGACCCTTCGATGCGCTCAAAGCGCGCAATTCAATCTGTATTCTGGGCTCAACATTAAATGTCAAATCTAGATTATTTTTTAAACTCGTGGAGAAGCAGTCACCGGTGTATGTTGGGCTGGATGGAGACGCGCTTCAAAAGTCTTTACGAGTGATAAAAAATATGTTAGAATATGGGTTGGAGGTTTTCCAGATGGATACTTCTAATATAGAGGATATTGGTTCTTTAAGCTACACTGAGGTGGAAAAACTTAGAGAGACAGCAGCGCCGATGAATTTTGAAAATTTCATATTTTCATCGTGGCAGTAGTGGAGAAAATATGAAATTTGCGCACATTGCAGATACACACATTAAAAATTTAAAATATCATTACGAGTACAAAATAGTTTTCGAAAAACTGTATCAAGCGCTTAGAAAAGAAAAAGTAGATTATATTATTCATTGCGGGGATATAGCGCATACTAAGACGCAACTGTCCCCAGAATTTGTAGAACTTTGTTCCCATTTTCTATCGCAGTTAGCCGATATAGCCCCTACTTATGTAATTCTAGGGAACCATGATGGGAACCTCAAGAACAGTAGCAGGCAGGATGCCATCACGCCCATCGTAGAGGCGTTAGATAATCCAAATCTATTCTTGTTAAAGAATAGCGGAGAGGAAGTTTTAGATGGAGATTTTAGCCTTAATGTTCTTAGTGTCTTTGATCGTGGTAATTGGGTTTTACCTTCCGACGCTGGAAAAATTAATATTGCTCTTTACCACGGGGCTATTTCTAATAGTCGGACTGATCTTGGTTGGGTCATGGAGCACGGTGAAGATGACCTTTCGATCTTCGAAGATCACGATTTCGCGTTTCTTGGGGATATCCATAAAACCAACCAGACTCTAGATCACAAAGGAAAGATTCGATATGCGGGATCGACCGTTCAACAAAATCACGGCGAGACCAACGACAAAGGGTTTTTGATCTGGGAGATTAAAGACCGCGATACTTTCACATGTACGCACCACGTTTTAGAAAACCCACGACCCTTTATAACGATTGAGCTTACACCAAAAGGTCGACTTCCGAAGAACACGGCAGTCCCACCCCAGGCACGACTGCGCCTAGTGTCTAACAACAACTTATCCCTCGACGCCATGAAGAAGGCGGTAGAGATCGCCAAGCACCGCTTCAAGCCGGAGCACATCACATTCTTGAATCGCGCTGCTGGTACCAGCGGTAATGTTGAAGCCATGACCACTAACATCGAGGCGGACAACCTGCGGGATCCGGTGGTACAAAAGAAACTTATCAAAGAGTATCTAAAAGATTTCCAACCTGAAGACGAATTAATGGAACGTGTTTTAAAACTGAATTCCAAGTATAACTCTCTTATTGAAGATAAAGAAGAGATTCATCGGAATATCAATTGGCGACTTGAACACCTTGAGTGGGACAATCTTTTTAATTACGGTCCGAATAATGGAATCGATTTTGCAAAGTTTTCCGGAATTGTGGGTGTCTTTGGGAAAAACTTTTCTGGAAAATCTAGTATTGTTGACAGTGTTTTATACACGCTCTTTAATAGTACCTCGAAGAACGAGAGGAAAAATCTCAACATTATCAATCAGAACAAAGACTCGGGCCATGGAAAGGTAACTGTTTCAATCGGGAACAAAAGATATTCAGTGGTTCGCGAATCAGAAAAGTACGTTAAAAAGCTTAAGGGTGAAGAAACACTCGAAGCCAAAACCGACCTAAATTTCGAAGTTTATGACGAGGTGACGGACGAAACCAGAAGCCTTAACGGTCTAACTCGCTCAGAGACAGACCAGAATATTCGCAAATACTTCGGGTCCATGGATGATTTTTTGCTTACGTCAATGTCTTCTCAGCTTGGCTCTCTTGCTTTTATCAGCGAGGGGTCAACCAAGCGCAAGGAGATTTTAGCCAAGTTCTTGGACTTGGAAATGTTTGATATCAAACACAGAGCAGCCAAAGATGATGCTTCCGATTTGCGCGGTGCGTTGAAGAGGCTGGAAGGTCGCGACTTTAACGAAGAGATCACCCAGGCCACTAAGCACCTCTTATATAACGAAAATGAGACAAAGAGGCATGCTAAAAAGTGCGCAAAGCTCAAAGAGGACCTTCGAGTGGTCACCGACGAAACAAGCGATTTAACAAGGCGTATTGACGCAATTCCCACCGAAATCATCGACGTCGATGAAATTCATCAAAACTTGGAGAAGCGCATTGAAGAACTAGAAGGGATCATTAAAAACCTTGCCACAAACGGTACCACCCTTAGAGAAGACAATACGTTGCTTGCCAAGATAACTTCATTTGTAGACGTTTTCGACATCGAAGAGGTCAAAGAAAAGCAAGAGATTATCGAGAGTAAAAGAGAAGAGTTCGATGACATAATTAATGAAATCGGCAGCTTGGAAATTCAGCGGAAAAATCAGGAGAAGAAGAGCAGCCTCTTGAAGGAGGTTCCATGTGGATCTGAATATTCTCACTGTAAGTTCATTAAAGACGCGTACGTGGCCGTTGACAACCTCAGCATCACCCAGAGCATCAAAGAATCCTTGGAGAGCAAAAAAGGAAAAATTCTTAATGAAATCGAAAAGTTAGATCCTGACAAGGTAGAGGAATACCAAGCGAATTATAATTCGCTGTTGGAAAGAAAGCAAACTTTGGACAGTGAGATCCTCAACCTGTCTCTTAAGGTAGAGCGTGACGAAACCCAAAAAAGTTCTCTTGAAAAGGAAATTGACAATCTAAAACAAAAAGAAGAGGAATATCACGAAAACAAAGAGACAATCGAAGGAAAGGAAGCTCTTGTCAGCCAATTGACTGACTTGCTGGAGAAGACGACCAACATGTCCCACGAGTTGGAAGGGTGCGACCAACAGTTGCTAGAACTTTATAAAGAGCACGGTTCCCTCGAACAGAAGGTGGTTTCCTTGGAGGACCAAAAAGAGGAGTTATTAAACCTTCGCGAAGAATATGCTGCTTATGATCTTTTCATGAGATGTACCCATAGCAATGGCATATCTTACGACATTATCAAAAAGAAGCTTCCCGTGATTAACAATGAAATAGCGAAGGTGTTGGCAAATGTCGTAGAGTTTGAGGTCTTTTTTGAGAATGACGGCCGCCACTTAAAGATTTATATTAAACACCCTCGCCATGAACCGCGCCCCTTAGAAATGGGCAGCGGCGCAGAGAAGACGATTGCCGCCATGGCGATCCGCTTGGCCCTCTTGACAGTTTCCAATTTGCCCAAGTCCGATTTATTTATTTTAGACGAGCCAGGAACCGCACTAGACGCAGATAACATGGAGGGATTCATTTCTATTTTAGAATTGGTTAAGTCTTACTTTAAAACTGTATTGCTTATTTCCCACTTGGACTCTTTAAAAGACTGCGTTGATAAGCAAATAACAATAGATAAACAAGACGGTTTTGCTCACGTGTCCGAAGTTTAGAGAGTCATAATTGCCAAATAAAACTAATTAATTACATGGCAATTTATTATGTTTCAAAGGCCGGCAATGATTCTAATGCCGGCACCTCTAAATCAGCACCGATGCTCACCATTGCAAAGGCCATAGCCAGCGCATCTCAAGATGACACGGTGGAAATCTTAGATCAGGGCACATACGACGAGGGGGACCTGACAGTTAATTACAATGGTCTCACTTTTACACATACCGCAAGTCACCTAGGTCGCGCGAAGATAGATGCGACAGGCGAGACCAACGTCTTTCATTTCTCCGACGTAACCGGTACAACAATCCGCGGCCTTGAAGTTTATGGCTGCAGCAATTATGCCCTTCATAACCAAAGCCAGACCCAGAGAACCTTTCACATCACGGGCTGCTTTTTCCACAATATAAATAAGCTTACCGGGTGGGCCATCGAAGGAAACGGGGTTTCTGATCCGGCCACCATTTTTGAATCGGTGATTTATGGAGACAACCAAGGTAATTACTCGGCGCCCATTCTTGTTAACGGCCAGCTCTATGTAAGAAATAGTTTTATTACTGCTTCTACTGATGGGTATGTGATTAAAAATTATGCGGGTGCCAATACCACCGCGAGCTTCTCTACCTTCATCAATCGCCACGCCTCAACAACCTACCCGGTTGTACAAGCCAGTAAAATTATCAATTGTATCGTGTCCGGCACCAGCGCGAATCTTAAGGGTATTGCGTGCGACGATGGCAACCATAGCTACAATTTGGTAGACGTTGCCGGCACGGACTTTCGTCTTTTGGCCGACGGCGCCGACGGGAGCGCGGGAACGGGAGACCTTACAGCCTCGGCCCCTCTGTTCGTGGACGGGGACGCTATTGGCCCCGGTTCATCTATAGTGGGAAGCTATTACCTACAAGCATCGTCGCCCGCGGTGGGCGCCGGTGCCACTTATAACAGCATTGATATAGACATCTCCGGAACGACGAGACCCCAGAATTCCGCTTTTGATATTGGGTGTTTTGAGTATATATCAGCGGACCCCACGTGGGGAAGCTATGGCTCCCAATCCTACCCAGAATTTAGCGAGAACTTCACTATAAATGCCTACCACAACCTCACTTCTAACTATAAGCTATCTTACAGCAACAATCCAGGCCAGGTACCTTTTTTTCTTGGCATAAGGGGTCCGACCTCTTTGAGAAAGAACAGATCATATGTGGTCACCGAGGGAGACCCTTCTCAGATCACTGGATCGAGCTAGAATATAATATGGCGACTATTTAATATATGAATTCGCTAACTGCTGAGTTTGTTATAACTAGGTTTGCTGACGCAAACAACGAACATGATAAAGCCATCTCCCAAGTGCCGTTTGCCCTTCCCCAGAAAGGCCCGGGCTCAATAAGAAAAAACAATAATGCTGCTAATTCAATAGCTTATGTTATGCGCAATGGGGGCGACTTGGATTTACTAATTAATAAGACTAGTTAATCTAACCATAAAGGAGATTTACTATGGAATATTTACAAAAAGCAACCGGCTGGGCAAAGCAGCTAGTGGAGCTTAGTGTCTCGGTTTTGGCTTTAGCTGTTGTACTACAAGTACTCTTTGGCACATCGGCGGCATTCTTCCCGGTAGACGTAGTTGGAAACGTCATCGGGATCACCAAAACTCTAGGAAGCGAAGGCCTCGTCGGTCTGGTCGCAGCATGGGTCTTGCTGAGTATTCTTTCCAAAAAGTGAGATGAATCCTTATTATGAAACAAGTATTAGATACAGCTTTAAATAAGGTAATGTCAAGGAAGTTAATGGTATGGGGTACCGCTACCATTTTTATGTTCATGGACGCTGTGCCATTAGCTTCTGAAGACTGGGTAGCGATTTCTCTAGCCTATATTGGGATCGAAGGCCTGGCTGACATTGCCAGTCGGTGGAGACACGGACGATGAAAATCGCCCGCTCCACTCTTAAGCGCATAATCAAAGAAGAAGTTTATAAAATCTATGAAAACCGGGCAATGCCGGATATTGCGGCCGCCATTGACCAGAATAAGGGCACGATGGATTTGGTAGAAATTATCAACGAGATTGGAGCCCTGATCGCTCAGAACCACTACACCCTAACTTTAAAATATGACATGGGGTCGATGGACCTCGCGGGAGACGTGATTGCCCAGTTCGAAGAAGCTTTAACGCCGTATATGAATGATTATTTCGGCGAAGAGGCCCTGGAACATACAAAACTTGGGAAAACATTGGAATGGCTCAATGAGGCTATTCGTGATGAATTAAGTGAGAGGTAAATATAATGTTTATTAGATCAGCGTGGACCACTCTAAAAAAGATTGGCGTCTGGATTAAGCACAATTGGTATGTCCCAGCGATTGTTCTTTATACGATTGTGCTCTGGGTTTTTTTTAGACGAAAGGATGGCGCCCAAGAAGTACTAGAGGCGCGGAACGAGTCTTATCGCAAACAAATCGAAGCCATCAACGAAGCACATCGAGAAGAGATTGAAAAGCGTGACAAGATACTGGAAAAGTATAATGACCTAACGAGCCAACTCGAAGAGAAATATGCGGAAGATTCTGCCGAGCTTGACAGCGCGAAAAAGAAAGAACTTAAAAGCATGATAGAAGAATACTACGATAAACCAGAAGAGCTTGCGCGCCTTCTGGCGGATAAGTATGGTCTCGATTATATAGAATAAAACAAGATCTTTTTGGTTTTGGCATGCATATTGCAATATATATCCCTATCAAAACGTAAGGAGTTTTAAATGTCACTTTGTATTTTATTTGTACTACTGGGAGGGGGCGCTTATGTCACTCCCGATTGCCACATTGATGGTGTATATGTTACGCCACACGATGTAGTTGTAATTTCACACATTCCTGCCTCCCATGCGAACACCGTATGGCTGTCCCCCCAGGATTATGCTGATTATTATGCCCCATTTGGGCGGCATGTGGGATCGTCCACCTATAGTTATAGCCACAATTATTATCGACACTATCCTGTCTGGCGCACCTATCCGCGACACGCGCCACGTTATCGGCGTCACCACCGCCCTTCTAGATGGGGCTTCTGGCACCCTCACCGCCACAAGCGTCAGGCGCGCCCGCGGAATTATTATCAGAAGCGGAACCACCACTCTAAAAAGTATAAGAGCTATAAATCCATCAAATATCGCAAGCACTCTAAACGCCACAGTACTAAACGCCACAGCCCTAAACGCCACAGCCCTAAACGACGCAAGTTTAAAAAACGGTAGGTGATAGGATATAATATTAAAGCGAATAACAGGACGACCCCATGTACAAGATATCAACAACCCTTCTAATGCTTAACTTTGTTGTCTGCCCCTCTCTAGGCTGGGCAGACACTCCGGAGCTTCCAGCGCAGCCCCAGATAACAAGTGTAGCTAAAGACCAACCTGCTCCTTATGCCGGAGTACTGCTCAATACCGTGGCAGCCGCCAAAGTTTTTACCGAGAGAGACTTTGTGGATTTAGAGTGCGAATTGCGGATCGAGTATGCGGTACAAAAAGAAATTTTGCGTCTAAACTTGCTACTTGAAACCAACCAGGCATCCATGGAGTCCATGGATAAAAAATATACGGCGCTTCTAGATATAAAAGACCAGGAAATCGAAAGGCTTAGCAAGATAGCTACCGAAACAAACGATTATTCGTCTCTATGGTTTGCCGGCGGAGTATTAGCTGGGATTGTTACGTCCATTGTTATCGTCTATGCTGTAAATCAGGTAAATTAAATTGGCGGCTTCATAATTATAATTGTACGCATATGAGTAAAAAGGATCCCAATAAAATAGCCTCGATTGAAAAGGCGATGATTAAAAAGTTTGGGCAAGAGGCCGTCGCCAATCCACGCTCATTATGGGACGACGAAAAAGAGGAAGAGTACCTCAAACAGTCCAAGGAATTTTATAATCAAAAAAGAAAATCACTCGAAGACACAGAGAAAATCGAAGAAGATGGTTTTTTAGTATCTAAAAATCTAATTACTAGGAAAAACAAAAGAAAATGCCCCACTTGCGGAACGTTTTCTTTTGAGATAAAAGACGACCTTTATATGAATAAATTTGATTGTTGCTACGAATGCTACATTCAATGGATACAAGGTCGCGAAGAGAGATGGCAAAAAGGATGGAGACCCGACCATGAGAAAAAAGAACAAAAAGAAAATTGATCCTCGGTATTTTTTACACGAGACGACGTTGCGCACAGAGGGACAGTTCGACAACTACCTAAGCGGGTTAGAGGCCTGGAATGGAGCTGTGGGGGAGATGAAGCGCGGCAGGCCCGACTTCGAGCCC
>Ga0080013_1000419_pt1 | contig 60034 bp, 88 predicted proteins | sample ETNvirenome_6_85_FD_69236 | JGI IMG/M metagenome (GOLD analysis project Ga0080013, IMG submission 69236) | Marine viral communities from the Pacific Ocean - ETNP_6_85 (SPADES assembly) (version 2) | ecosystem: Environmental > Aquatic > Marine > Oceanic | place: Pacific Ocean | collected 2013-06-19 | reverse complement strand
AATTAAGAGAAGAGAGAGAATTTGGCAAAGAAGAATATTTGGTCCCAAAAATGAAATCTCCGTTGTTTACTCAGGAAAAAATAACGGTAATAAGGGATAGAAAGTGAAAGTATCAGTTATTATTTCCTTATGTAATAATCGTCTAGAACATTTTAAGCGATCATTACAAACATATACCAAACAATATATCGATAAAAAAGATTTTGAAATCTTATTAATAGATGATGCTAAAAGAAATGAGTATATTGATTTGGCTCAAAAAGCACATAATGAAATGGGATTAAATATAAGATATATAAGGATTGACCCAGCTAGAGGTAAATATCAGCCAAGATCTTTTACTCCTGCTTTAACAAATAATGTGGGGTTTAGAAAAGCAAGAGGGGGCGTTGTCGCTATAACTGGTCCAGAAACTTTACAGGCAGAAAATAATATATCTGTTGCTTCAGAAATGATTAATAGAAGAGAATGCGTTTACGGTTTAGTTTTTAGAGCAGATAAGAAATTTAATAAGTGGATAGATAATAATCCACTTTATTTAAAATTGCGTTTTGATCATTTGTTATCTGGTCCGGGAGCCAAGGCGGAATGTAGAACTACTCCACCACATCCTCCCGCATATTGGTATTTTATGTGTGTTGCTAAAGAATATGTTGAGAAAATTCATGGGTGTGATGAAAAATTCTTAGAAGGGATTTGTGGAGATGATGATGATTTTTCTAATAGGATGAAATTTGCTGGAGTAACTCCAGTTTTTGATCATAGAATTATTGGTATTCATCAAGACCATAGTGAAGGAGATCAAAAAGATAATTCACATAGCGTAAGATGGAAAGAAGATTGGGAAAGATTGAGACAAATTAATCTTAATCATATGAGAGAAAACATTAAATCAAAAGATTTTATTGCTAATAAAAATTATGAATGGGGTAATCAAAACGTTGTTCTTTTTGAAAAGGAATTTGTGACATGAAAAAAAGGCCAACAGAATTTTATATTGAAACTGTAGTTGGGTGTAATTTAAGTTGCCCGGAATGTGCTTTATCTTCTACAGATTTTAATAGAAAAAAACAACATATGACCTTAGAAAATTACAAGGTTATCGTAGATAAAATAAAACAATATGCTAAAACAATTCATTTATTTATTTGGGGCGAGCCATTGCTCAATAAGAATATTGTGGATATGATACAATATAATACCGATTGTAACATTTATTCGTCAATTTCAACAAATGCAAATTTAATAACAGACGATATGGCAAAAGGATTAGTCAATGCTGGTCTTAATCAAATTGAAATTGCTATTGACGGATATTCTCAAGAAGTTTATAAAAAAACACGACGTAATGGCAATATAAAAAAGGTTTATGATGCGATAAGTTCATTACAAAAATATGGCATAAAAGATAAGAGAATTAGAAATGGTAAGTTTAAGCCGGGGAAGAAGCCAGCTATTATTTGTCGCTATATAGTTTTTGATCATAATGAGAAAGAAAGAGATGAATTTGTAAAATTTTGCGATTCATTAAATATTAAATATTCTTTTACCCCCTCTTTGATTATTAATTTTAAACTAAAAGAATCTAATATTAAACGTTTTAATAGAACTATATGTTCTGACCTTAAGTGTGTTCAAGAAAATATGAGAGGATGTGGTACAGGTAGAAGAGCAATAATTTTTATTAATGGAGATATGTCTATTTGTTGTTTTGATTATAATATGGATAAATCTTTTGGTAATATATTTGAGAAAGGTTTTAATAATATATGGCAAAGCCGCATATTTAAGGAACAAAGAAGATATGTATCATCATGTGAGCCAAATGAATTTTGTATAAAAAATTGTCAAAGATTTGCTGCCACAAAAGAAGAAAGAGAAAAAATGATAAAACTATTAGGAGAAAAAGATGATTAGATTAAAAAAGAAATTAAGCGATGAGGAAGTTGAATGGATTATAGATGAATTAAATTCTAGGTTTGAAGGAGAGGAAATTAAAACAAAAACTAGTAAACTTCTACAAACAAAGTTATATAAATTTGTAAAAACTCTTGAAGAATGTAGTCCTAAGCCTAAGAAGAAGAGTTTGGTTAAGAGATCAGATATTACAGAAGTTTTTGATCCATCTCCTAAAACATTACTGGAAGGTGAGGTAATATTTAATTCGCTTAGGGAGCTTTTAGAATTTGTAAGAGAAAAGAAGCAACTTGGCTTAGATCTTAAGCAATATACGAATCCTATTTCTCAGTTAACTGGATATGCTTCTGATGATGGTAGCAAGTATGTAGTAAGTATTGTTGATTTGCGAAAAGATCCTAGGGCAGATTCTTTTACATTTAATCCTATGAAATTATTATTGGAGGTAGAAGATGAGTAATATGTTTTTTGGTTTCGGTCATGGTTTTGGCGGAACACAACTTTTGTCAAAAGTATTAAATCTTGTTTCGGGAGTTGATTGTGATCATGAAAGAAGAGATAAAATTTCACCTTCAGCCTTATTTGAAAAATATAAGGGAGTTTGGTATGGGCAGTCTGATGGAGAACAGTTTATAAGAGATCAGAGAATTCATATGGTAAAAAGGGTCATAGATAGTGGTAATATATTCGGAGAAGTAAATGGGATACTGGGCTTTTTTGTTACTCCACTTCATAAAGTTTGGCCTAATGCTAAATTTATTTATATGTATCGTGATCCAAGAAAACAAATTATTAGTGCTCATAATACTGGAGTATTTTGTCATGAAGCTTTCCCTGACAATTTTGATCCTTTTTGGTGGCCTTATCCTTACCCTAATTGGGAAATAAAGAACGAGTGGGACGATATGTCAAATCTTGAAAGATGTGCTTGGTTTTGGTCAGACTATAATGAGTTTGTTATGAAACAAATTAAAGATATTCCAGAAGAGCAAGTTTTTTATTGGAAGTTTGAAGATATGGTTAAAGGAAAAAATTTAGATAAGGTGTGTGATTTTCTTAATATATCAATGCCATCAGATACGGCAGCATTGAATAGATTATTGAATACTAAAGTTGGTAAGACAGCTAAAAGAGCTACAGTAATTCATCCACCTTGGGCACAATTAAATCATGGTCTTAAAGTAAAATGTTTAAAATATATGAAACCAACAATGGATAAGTTGGGATATTAAGGAGTCAGAAATGAATAGAGTAATTACACCAAAACAAGTTTTTCATGCTGAATTTTATCTAAAGCATAATTCTAAAAGGCAGGAACATTTAGAAAGCCTAAATCTCCCAATTGAAAAGGGTATGACCGTATTTGAAACTGGTGCGGGAATTGGAGATCATACAGAGTTTTTTGTAAATAAGGGTTGTAAAGTGACGCCCACTGAAGGTAGACGAGAAAATTGGGAAGTCTTAAGAAAGAAGTATTCTAATGCTATTTTATTAGACTTGGAAAATCCTGAGAAGGGTGACAAAGAAATGGAAGATACTTATGATATTGTCTATTGTTATGGAACACTTTATCATATTGGTAAACCATTAGACGCAATTGATTACATGTCAAAGAAAGCTGGAAAATACTTATTTCTTGAGACTTGTGTAACTCAAGGAGATCACGAGGACATTGGTCTTTGCAAAGAGGCGGTATTTGACCCGTCTCAAAGTCTTTCTGGAATTGCTTGTAGGCCAACTAGACCTTGGATTGTAAATAGATTAAAAGAAAGATTTAAGTATGTTTATATAACAACAACTCAGCCAAACCATTATGAGTTTCCTGAGGACTGGTCTACAGTTCCTAAGACTCCATTATATAGGTCAATATTTGTAGCTTCACATGACCCAATTGATAATGATTTATTAACAGATAAAATTCCAATGAAACAGAAGAGGATTAAATGAAAAGTATTTTCGCTTTTGGTCATGGATATAGCGGGACTCATTTAATGACACATATTTTAAACACAATCCCAAATATAGATTGTGATCATGAAAGAGTTTTGCCAGAGTCTCCACATGCATTATTTGGTGCATATGTAGATGTATATAAAGATAAGCAGGATCCTTATAAAGTTTTAGAAAGAGAGCGTAAAAACTTTATTAATAAAATAATTGCTAGTGGCAAAATTTATGGTGAAGTAAATTGTATGTTAGGTTATTATGTTGAAGCACTTGATGAAATGTTTAAAAACTCTAAATTTATTTTTATTAGTAGAGACCCACGAACACAAGTTAGAACTATTTATAATACTGGTGGATATAATATGTCAGCTTTTCCCGAAAAGTTTGATCCATTTTGGTGGCCAACACCTAGAGAAGATGATCCTATATTTGAAAAATGGGATAATATGAAGCAGCTTGAAAAATGCGCCTGGGCTTGGAATCTTTATTATGATTACATTTTAAAAGAGCTAGATAAAATTGATAAATCAAAATATTTTCATATTAAATTTGAAGATATGATTGCTGGGAAACAATTAAATAAATTATTTAATTTTCTTAAAATGCCAAATCCTAGTGTTGATCAGATTAAAAAGATAACTAATGTTAAGTTTGCAAAAACTGGAGTGCGTGAAAAAAAACCTTTGCCTAAGTGGTATGCAATGAATTTACAACCTCATAAAATTATTCGTAAATATACAAAAGAAACAGCAAAAAAGTTAGGATATGATATCGTCTAAGTATATACAATATTTTAAAAATAAAAACCAAAAAGTTCTTTATTTGCCATTAAATAATTTAATAGTTAAGCAGACAGGAATGGAAAAAGCTTTTAGAGATCTTGGATTTAATCTTTGTTCATTCGATTTTTTCTTGGCTGGAAAACTAGGTAATCATCAGTTAGCAAATAGTTTATTTCTTCAAGTAGTAAGAGATTTTAAGCCTGATTGGATACACATGCAGCTTCAATTTTCTAATGTAATGGAAGTATCTACTCTGAAAACTATTAGAAAAGAAAATCCGAATATTATTATGACAAATTGGACCGGTGATGTTCGAAATGAAGCAATGGAGAATTTTGTTAAAATGGCTCCCTTTATGGATAAGTCATTAATAAGTAGTGAAGGACAACTATCATTATATAGAGATGCGGGATGTAAAAATTTAGAATATTGGCAAATTGGAGTTGATCCTGAAAGTTTTTATATTTTACCCGAATTAGTAAAACAAAAGTGGAAAAAAGATTACAACCAGAAAGTTTCTTTTTGTGCAGGACATAAGCCAAATTATCAGATGTTTCCGGGGAGCATTGAAAGATATCAGGTAGCAAACGGCATTTTAAAAAAATATGGTAATAAAATTTTTGGTCTTTATGGACCTGGCTGGCCAAATAATATGAGCAGAGGCCCAGTAACTTATTATGAGCAACTTCAAGTTTATAATACATCAGAAATTGTATTAAGTATTAATAAATATAATGATTTACAAAAATATTTTTCTGATAGGCAATTAGTTTCTATGGCCTGTGGGCCACTTGTAATTAGTAGATATATTCCACATATGGAGACATTTTTTGAGAATGAAAAGCATTTAGTTTGGTATAAAACAATCCCAGAATGTATGAGTAAGATTGATTATTATCTTAAAAATCCTCAAAAAGCAAAAGAAATAGGTTTAAGAGGTGCTAAATATGTTATTGAAAAACATTCCTATTTAGAGAGGCTAAAAGAACTTAAGTCAAGAATACAGATATAGGAGGAAATTTGAAGAAAGTAATTATAACAGGAGCAACAGGTTTTTTAGGTAAGCATGTTGTTAGAAAAATGAAGAAATTAGAATATAAGGTAATACCTGCTTCTTCAAAAAACTGTGATTTAACAAATTTAAATAAATTAAGTAAATTTATATTACAACATAAGCCAGATGCGATAATTCATCTTGCGGCTTTATGTGGTGGTATCGGAATGAATAGAAAATACCCAGCAGATTTTAATATTATAAATACAGTTATGGGAATTAATCTTTTCGAAGCTTGTAAGGAATATAAGAAAATATTCAATGTGTCGCCAAACATAGTATGTTTAGGTTCTGTTTGTGCTTATCCCAAATATACTCCAGTTCCTTTTAAAGAAGACTATCTTTGGAATGGATATCCAGAAGAAACTAATGCTCCTTATGGCCTAGCAAAAAGAATGCTATTAGTTCAATTAAATGCTTATAGAGAACAATATGGAATCAATGGTTGCTATTTACTTCCGGCCAATTTGTATGGACCAGGAGATCATTTCGATTTGGAAGATTCTCATGTTATTCCAGCCCTAATAAGAAAGTTCTATGAAGCAAAGATTAATAATAAAAGAGATGTTTTATTATGGGGATCAGGAGGAGCTTCTAGAGAGTTCTTATATGTAGATGACGCTGTTGATGGAATTATTCAAGCTATGGAGAACTATGATGGCGTATTACCAGTAAATTTGGGAAGTAATAGGGAAATTAAGATACTTGATCTAGCATATCTTATTAAAAACAGTGTTGGATTTGATGGCAAGATTGTTTGGGATTTTAATATGCCTGATGGTCAGCCAAAGAGATGTTTGGATACCTCAAGAGCTAAGGAGCTATTTGGTTTTGAAGCAAAATGGAGCTTTGAAGATGGTATTGAAGAAACTATAAAATGGTATATTAAAAATCGTGAAGACATATTAAAAGGTCTAAAATAATACTATAGAATTAACAATTTAATAATAACTGGGAGAAATATATGAAAAAAAAATGTGCTCTTATAACAGGAATTAGTGGAATGGATGGTAGTCATTTGGCCGATTATTTGTTAGAAAAAAATTACTATATTTATGGCCTAATAAGAAGAAATGCTACTAGAGATTTGGGTAATGCTAAACATCTTGAGGATAATAAAAATATAGATATTGTTGAGGGCGATGTTACTGACATGTCATCAATTTTAAGAATAATACAAAGGACTCGCCCACATGAAATTTATAATTTTGCGGCACAATCACATGTTGGAACATCATTTGAACAACCAATAGCAACTTTTAATATTAATCTTTTAAGCATAGTAAATATTTTAGAATGTGTTAAATCTTTAGGTTACTCAACTAGAATTTGGCATGCAGCAACTTCAGAAATGTTTGGTTCTTCGTTACCTCCACAAAACGAAGATACTTTATTAAATCCAGTTAGTCCCTATGCTATTGCTAAAGTAGCATCATATAATATGATTAAATTATATAGAGAAGCTTATAATATGTTTTGTTGTTCTGGTATTACATTCAATCATGAAGGCCCAAGAAGAGGGCCTCTATTTGTGACCAGAAAAATTTCTCTAGCAGTGGCAAATATTATGGCTGGTAATCAAAAAAAGTTGATTATGGGCAATATATCGGCTAAAAGAGATTGGGGTTGGGCTCCTGAATATGTAGAAGCTTTTCATCTAATGTTGCAAAGACCCACCCCTAAAGATTATGTGGTTGCAACAGGAGAGATGTATTCTGTTGAAGATTTTATTAGAGAATCTTTTAAGTTTGTGAATATAGAAAATTGGGAAGATTATGTAGAATTTGATCGTTTTTTATTAAGACCATCTGAGGTTGAAGAGTTACAGGGTGACGCTTCACTTATAAAAAAAGATCTCGGTTGGGAATCTAAAATTAAATTTAATGAATTAGTTAATAGGATGGTAGAACATGACTTAAAATTAGTTGGTCTTAACCCTAATGACTACACAGATAAAGGAAGGGATGAAAATGCCAGTGATTAATACAAAAGATATAGATTTTTGTGTCGGAACTATTATTCGATATAATAAAAAAGCAGTGGAATGGGCAAAGAAAAATAACCCACCATTTTCTACTATCATAGGTGCTATGTTAGACTATAAGTTTCTAGTTAAAAATTTACGTAATAAGGGTAAATTTATAGAGATGGATGTTTCAGTTTATCCAGAAGGTCAAATCTTTTATACTTGGAAATTATCTAAATTGGGAACAGGAACAGAATGTCCGTTTCCAATATTCATTAGGAGTAAAAAGCAATGAATCTTAATATAGGTGATCAAATCAGATTTAACAAGAAAACAAAAAAGTCGATAAAAGACTTTTTCATCGCTTCTTTAATTGATGTTGAAAAAATTTATAGCATTACTGCGATTGAAAAATGTAATAAAGTTATAATTGTCGAGGTTGAAGATAGTGACGGGTCAGTAATTCATTGTCCCATTGATGAAAATATTAAATTCTTTAATAAGAAGACCCCGTATCGTCTTTTTAGGAGGGCAAATGGAACTATTTGATAAAATATTCAAAGAAGTAAAAAGCTATCGTAAGATTCTACAAGTAGTTTTGTGTTTAATTAAGCAAGATAGAATAGATGATGCTAAAATGATTATAAATAGGGTCTTAACTGTAGAAGAAATACAAGAGCCTATGGATGAGGTATTAGGTGGGAGTAGTAACGATAAATCCATTTAAGTTAAAACAGGAGATATAGTTAAGTTTAATAAACGAGCTTATTTCTGGCAAAAAAATATAGAATAAAACATGATCCTAATTTAAAACCATTTCCAGAATGGGAATTTGTAAGGGATCTTACATTTAAAATTCTTGAGGTTGATTATAGAGAAAGCGTGGGTTTTAGTAATGGGCATTATTTTTATATAAAACTAGAGGATAATACTATTTGCAAAGGCTTAAGTCATTCAATACATAATGCGGGAACAATATGGGTTTTAAGTGATAAGTGGAAAAATTTTAGGAGTCCATATATATTTTTTAACAAGGTTTAATTATGCCTATTATTAATACTATAAAGTGGAAATATGTTAAAGACATGAATTCTCTTAAAATTGGAGATATTGTGCGCCCAACTAGAGAATGGTATAAATGGGCAGTTAGGGCTAATATTAAACATATTGCTTCTTTTGTAAAACCAAGAAAAGTGTATCAGATCAATTATTTTAAAAACTCTTATCAAATTTTTTTAATTGGTGCTAACTATCATTGGGCAATTTGGAATACTGGAAAAAATTCTGGGTCTTTTTATATACTAGAGAAAAAAATTTATTAAAATATGGAGGTATAATTTATGCTAGTAGTAAATGGTTGTTGGGAAGTAGTTCAAAAATATAAAGATCTTTGTGTAGGGGATATTATTAAATATACTTCTGAAATAAAAGCTTTATATAAAAAAATGGGAAGAGAGAGGAAATCTCATTTTATTGTTGATAATCTATATGGAACTAATACTACCAAACACGCTGTTATAAAACAATTACCTCATGGAAATTATTCTTTTTCCATGATATTATCTGAAAATATGGAACTGAAACATATGCCAGGCATTAAGGCATTCGAAAGGAAAATAATATGAGTAAAGTGGGAATTTATATGCCAGCCTATAATTCTGAAAAATATATAGGTCAGGCAATTGAAAGTATTTTTGAACAGACTTATAAAAATTGGGAATTAATTATAATAGATGATTGCTCAGATGACAGCACATACAGTGTTGCAAAAAATAAGGTTGATAATACATTTTTATGGAAAACAAATGGAGATTATAATGAGAGGTATAAGCCTCATGTGAAATTATTTAAGCGCGGAAAGCACGCAGGTAAAATCGGGATTGTAAAAAATGAAGCAATAGGAAAATTATCTAATTGCGAATATATTTGTCATGTTGGATCGGATGATTATATTTCAAATGATTGCTTAGAGAGATTCGTAGATTTCATGGAATCTCATCCTACTATAGGAGCTGCTTGTGGGAATTTTGAATGTTTTGATAATCATGGAAAAAGATGGAGCTATCCTCATGTAGCCAATAGCGGAGAATTTGATCCTGAAGTTATGTTATCTTACATGTGTATGTTTCCGATGAGATTCTATCGTAGAGAGACAATAGAAGCTGTGGGTGGTTATTCTAATGATCTATCATCTGCTGTAGATTATGATTTAGCTTTACGTATATCTGAAAAATTTGAAATAAAAAGAATACAGGATCCAATTATGTATTTTTATAGAAGACATTTTCACCAGGCATCTACAAAAGGAAAAACAGAACAAGATATAAATGCCAAAATTGCTTTACAAGCTGCGCTAGAAAGACGTAATTTACACATGGAAATTGAAAATGATATTCCTCCTTTTAAGTTAAAACATGTAGAAGCACAAGTACATAAGATATGGGGACAGAAATGAAAATATTAATTGCCGGTGCCGCCGGTTTTTTTGGGTCTAATATAATTAGATATCTTCTTTATCGTTTAAAGAATATCGAAATAATTGGAATTGATAATATTCCTGATGTAGAAAAAGCTAATCTTAGATTATATCATCATAGAAAACATAGATTTTATGTTTGTGATATTAATAGTAGCGATTTTGATAAGATACTAGAGCTTGAGAATCCTGATCTCATTATTGATACAATAATATCTCAAAATGATAATGATAGTAAAAATATGAATACAAAAATAGGCTTACTTAATAAGAATATACCAACATTATCACTAGTTTCTGATATTTCTATGATTAAAATATCATTAAAGACAATAGCCGAGCAGTTGGATAATTCTCATATTATAGAAGTTCCAATTTGTTTTGGCTTCAGGGAGAGTTCTTTGAAGGGAATATCAAAGATAGTATATGGAGCATTAGAAGGACGCCTGGAAGGAAATTTTGGTATCTATTCTTGGCTTTATATAGAAGAGCTTTCAAAGATTATACTTGAAATGATTCAATCTAAAAATCCAAAAAGTATAAGAATTCAAGGATATGAATTTAGTGAAATGGAAATAGCAAATTTTTGCTACAGTTATGCTCGTGGCGAAGAATCGAAGTCGAAGGTCAAAGGAAGCCAAAAAAATAATAAGGTAAGTTTTGAAGATTCTTTAAAGAAGACTGTGGACTGGTACAAAGCTAATGCTTGGTCTAAGGGGATTAAATAATTCTTCCCCGCGCTTTGTAATTTTTTTCAACTAAAATAACTTTTCAAAAAAAAATGTCAAGGAGAAATTTTTAAAAATGTCGAAAACAGAGGAAAAAAATAAAATCGTTGCTGAGGAGCAAGATATTAAAGGAAAGACTGAGGAAGAGGTTAAGAATGATAATGACAAGTTTAATGAGGCGATGGAGAAACCTAAGCTAGATAAAAATGTCATTGCTAATTTACAGCAAATGAAGAATAAAAATAAAATAAATGTAAGTCCTGAAGTGCCCAAGGTAAGTATTAACTTTGGAGTAATTGGATTAGGACAAGCGGGTTCTAGGATTGCTGAAACCTTTTCTGGTTTCGGATATAATGTTTGCGTATTTAATACCGCGCAACAAGATCTTGAGTTTATTAATCTTCCAGATGACAAGAAACTCTTTATGCCTTTTGCTTTGGGAGGGGCTGGTAAGGATCTCGATAATGGCAGACAGGCTATTGAGCAAAATGCTCAAGAGATTATGGATTTTGTAGAAACTCGTTTTAATGATAATGAAATGATAATCTTAGCTATTAGTGGCGGCGGCGGTACAGGATCTGGTGGAGCGGAGTCTTTAATAGGATTATTGAAAACACTTGGCAAGCCATTAGGAGTAATATTTATATTGCCTATGGAAAGTGAAGACTCATTAAGTAAGCATAATACTATTATTACTCTCGGAAAACTTTCACAAATGGCAGCTACAGATGTGATCACAAGTCTTGTTGTAACAGATAATGCAAAGGTTGAACTTATTTATCCAGGGCTTAGCAAGGCTGAATTCTGGCCAACAGCAAATAATGCTATAGTAGAACCTCTTCATCTATTCAATAATTTATCAGCAACACCAACTAAATATGATTCATTAGATTCAATGGATTTTGGTCGTATTTTGACTGCCGGCGATTGTACAATTTTTGGAATGATGGAAGTAGAAAATTATTTAGAAGAGACTTCTATAGCAGAAGCAGTAATCAATAATTTAGAAGAAGGGCTTTTGGCTAGTGATTTTTCACTTAAAGAGACACGTTTTGGTGGATTTATTATTACTGGTAGTGAAAAAGCGTTAAATAAGATCCCTGCTGCGAATATTAATTACGCATCATACATGATTGGAGAAGCATGTGAATCTGCTCAACTTGTTTCAGGAGTTTACGAGCTACCATCTGAAAATGATGTTATCAAAGTTTACACAATGTTTAGTGGTCTTGGTTTACCATCAACCAGAGTTGATATTCTTAAAGCGCAAGCAAAAGAGCAAATGGGAAAGATTAAGATTAAAGAAGAGGGCCGGGTAGATAAAATGACTATTGATTATGAGCAAAATCAAACCCAAACAAAAGCCCAAGAAGTACATCGCCGGATAAAGCAAAAAAATTCTGCTTTCGGAAAACTAACAACAAATGCCCAGTCAAATAAAATTGTCGATAGAAGAAAAAGATAGGACTATAGTTTATTATGATTCAAAAACACAGTTCATCTTTTGAACCACCAAAAGAGATTGCTGACCAAATTTATGAATGGGCGAAATTTGAATATTTAAGGCGATTAATCCCAAGAACGAAATCAAGAATCGGCTATTTAAACAGATTGGAAAAATTAAAATCAGAAGCAATAAGAGAAATGCAGACAGGTAGTGAGGCTCGTAAGCCACCATATAAAGTATTTGAGTTTAATAATTTATTACAGAGATCATGGAAAAATGTACGAAGATCTCTGGCTGTTTATAGACATTATAAAAATTTAATTCCTCGCATAGACAAATTAATCCAAAAAGTGGGTCCATCTTATGATCTGATCTATTTATTAGAAAAAGCAGAAGAAATACTACATTCTCCGACATTGCAAACAACTCAAAGTTCAAAATTAAATGCGGAGACGACTTACAAATATAATGGCAAGGAAAATGATATAGCTATTGCCTTTGGCGAAGATGAAAATCAGAGCAGTGCAATTTATCATGATTCTTTACGCATTGTTATTTATTTAGATAAAAAGGATTTTTTTAATATCTCATCTTTTGGGAAACTATTATTTCGTTTTGCTGAACTAAGAGATACTATTGAACATGAACTTGTCCACTTAGAGCAGCAAGTTACTGGACGGGGATATCCTAATATAAAAGTAAGAGAAAAAGGTGTTGATTTAGATGGACATAAACAAAGAAATAAACCTTCTGGTAAAGTTATAACATATCGTAAAAATGAGACTGTTCATGCATTAATAGATGCTGAGTTTTGGGCAAATATTCGCCATTTATCAATTTATTGGTCTTTTATATTAACAAATACTCCAGAAGAAGAAAGGCTTGAAAGATTTAAGGAGCTTATAGGAGAATCTAGCACTATAGAAAACATGAAGCCCAACCCTAAAAAAAGGCGTTTATTTATAAAACACTTAGTATCTAATGTAAATGATTTGATACCCAATATATATGATTTAATAATATGAGTAAAAAAAATGATTGAAATTCATTTGAATAATGTCTGGTCACGAATCAGAAATTTAAAAGATGTTAAGGTAATTGACAAACTTGATAAAATGACAAGTTTTTATGTTGAAGGTTATCAGTATACAAAAGCTTTTAAAAGTGGTTGGTATAGTGATGGGCAATGGAGGCATTGGGATGGAAAGAAACATCTTTTAAATTCTAATTTAATTTTTCCAACAGGTTTATTTAATAAAGTTGAAGGTAAATTAAAAGATTTAAAACTTAAGTATAAAGTTGTTGACAAAAGACCTAAAGTAACATACGGAGATGGTCGCGATTTACATTTTACTCCACGATATTACCAAGACGAGGCTGCTGATGTAGCTTATAGTAAAGGTGGTGGACTGATTAGAATTGGCACCGGAGGTGGTAAGACTAAGTTAATGGCTCAAATAGCTGCTAAATTCGATGTTCCTACAATGATTTATGTTGTTGGTAAAGATTTATTATATCAAACACATTCTGAAGTATCAAAGGCATTAAATGAAGAAATTGGATTAATTGGTGATGGACAATGTTCTATTAAAAAAATTAATATATGCTCTGTGTGGACAGCTATTAAATCATTTAATCTAAAAATGAAAATTTCTTTAGATGATGAAGATTGGACTCCTGAGATAAAACCTGCCTCTGTGGAAAAAGATAATATTAGAAAGGCTATCCAAAATTGTGAATTATCGATGTTCGATGAGGCTCATTATTTAGCATGTGATACGCTTCAATCTATTTATAAGGCCAGCAAAAAATGCCAACACATATTTGGTCTTTCAGGAACTGACTGGAGGGATGATGGTGCTGATTTACTTCTTGAAAGTATTTGTGGTCCTAGAATATATTCTCTCACTTCTTCTGAATTAATAGATGGGGGCTTCTTAGTTAGCCCAAAAATTTCAATGCCTAATATACCAAAAATGAATGGTTTGCCAGCAAACTGGGCAACAGTATATAGCCAATATATTACGAATAACGTTGCCAGAAATGAATCAATTATTGAGGCAACCAAACAATTATATGAAATGGATAGAAAAATATTGATTCTTGTTAAGTACCTAAAGCATGGTAATTTTTTCAATCACGAACTAAGTAAACATTTTAATACATATTTTGTAAATGGAAATGTTGATGGAAAGACAAGGCAACAGGTAAAGGCTGATTTCGAAGATGGTAAGCTGAATTGTCTAATAGCATCTTCTGTATTTGATATCGGAATTGATATCCCATGTCTTGATGGATTAATATTAGCGGGAGGTGGCAAATCAACGGTTAGATGCTTGCAAAGAGTAGGTCGCGTAATAAGGAATTTTCCAGGAAAAAAAGATGCCTTTGTTTACGATCCGATTGACAATGCTCGCTATGTAAAAGACCATAGTTTAATACGTGCTAATATGTATTTGGGAGAGTCAAGATTTAAAGTAAAATTACCAAAAAATTTCAATATAGATTCTCCACAAATGATGAAGATTCGGGCGAAGTTGAAAAGATCGGGCAAGATTGCGAAATAATTCAGTTTTTACAAAATCAGAGAAAAAAAGTCGATAGACAAATTTTGGAACACTTTGGTTTTTTGAAAACAAATTTTTGCGAGGTGATATGCCGAAAAAGAAAAAACATATGGTTTGCCGATGTGGGTCTGATAAGGAAATTGTATTTGCTGGAGAAGGCGTACAGTATCCAACATTCTCTTGCCCTGAGTGTGGACCAGACAAGCGTAACGAATGGGATATATGGTGGAAGTCTTACAAAAACACATGGAGAGAAGAGGAAAAATGGGATAGGCCAGCCGACGCACTTTCATGTGTAGTCGGTTTTTTTTGTTATTATTATGAGCAATTTTATGGAGAGCCGTTTGTATTTTCGTATCAGTCAGCAAAGCCCTATACTGATAAGGATTTTATAATGGCGAGAAGAGTATTGGCTATGTTTGAGGGAAATGCTAGAGATGTAAAAACCTATATACGATGGGTTTTTGCTAAAAAGATTAAGACGCCAAAATATGAGATACAGGGCTTGGGTTTCTTTGGCCTTCAGAAATTTGCCAATGAGTATAGAAGAGCAAAGGCAAAGGCGCGTAAATTGACTAGATTTACAAAATTGCCAGAAGACTTTCTACTTTGGTGTAAAAATAATACTAATGAAGTTTTTGATACGCAAGAGCTATCTACTTGGAATGATCTCAATGGTATTGTTTCTGTTGTCAAAAGTTATGGGAAAGATGGTCTTGAGTGGTTAGTAGCACAAGAAGCAGTTAGGAGAGGTATGCTACCACCAGGACCTGAGTTTAGAACTCTAGAGGAGTGAAATGATGAATAAAAAAATAACACAGGTTGATATTTCGGGGAATACTTTTGATAGCTCTTTAGGGATTGGTAATAGGCCGCATAATGTGAAACCACATAATAATGGTTTTATTAAATCATGTTATATAAAACCTAAGGAAGGCGACACCTTATTTTTTGTAGAAGATATGGGAAATGGCCCCGTAATAATCGCAACATTGGAAGATTATGCCATTCTTCCTAAAGAAGAATTTAGTGAATATCTAAATTGGAAGGAGAGGAAATCTAAAAGTAAAATAAGGATAATTAATACTGGAGGTAAGAAATAAGTTGGAAATTTTACATGGTAAGATGATAGATATAAAGCTGAACGGTGTGAACTATAGAAATATGATTTATTTAGATTCTAGCCCAATATATCTTATTTGCCAAGAAGCAGATGGCACAATTAGACTATTTAATCATAGGAGAGTAAATCAAATTATTTGCAAGATTATGGATAATAATATTAGGGTAGAAGAGTCTCCAGAAAATTTATCCAATAATGAAGAGTGTATTGATCGCTATGATGAATCCTCAGGCGGATTTATTCCTGAGCAACAGTCAGAAGAATTCAAAGAGGGTGAAATAAATTACGATGAGGAATTTTCACTACCCGGAAACTTGGGCGTTAGAGAGTCACCACAAAATGTTAGACGTTAAAAGATTAGAACAAACAAAAAAAGATTTAATCGAGAAGTGTGTAAATTGTAATAATGGATGTAGTTCTTGTTTGGCATATTGTAGTTTTATAGAGAAGATGGCAATATCTGGAATACCAGCAGATTATTGGTTTCGAGAAATGAAGGGTTTTTATGGCGATAAAAGATTTGCTAAGGAAATTAACAAATACATGTCTAATATTGATCAATCTTATATAAAAAACAAAAGTCTTTGTTTGGCTGGACCTCCAGGAACTGGCAAAACAATGTCTTCATGTAATATTCTGAAGTCTGCAATTATAAAAAAGTATAGTGTGTTTTATATTACACTATCACAAGTAATTAATGATGTTATATCTAATGACAATTTAACCAAACAAAAATTAATAAATTCTGATTTTTTGGTTCTTGATGAGGTTGATCAAAGATTTTTTCCTACGGCAGGAGCAAAAGAATTATTTGGTAATATGTTTGAATATATAATGAGAACAAGGTCTCATAGAATGAAGCCAATTATAATGTGTACTAATTCAATTGACACATCACAGATTTTTGAAGGAGCTTATGGATTTATGTTTAATTCATTAAAGTCACAATTTATGACAGAATTATTTGCTAGCGGCAAAGATGTTAGGAGGATGGATTGAGTATTCTTTATAAAGAACTTTTAGCACATATGTTGAGTGATACTCACTCACTGACAAAAATAATTGCTGATATTGGTGTAGACAATATTCCTTTTAAAAAAGGTCGCAATTTATATAGAATGATTGAAGAGACATTTAAGAAGTACAGAACTATTCCAACCAAGGCAGTTTTGGCGGATAGGTTTTCCCATTATTGGGATGATTCATATGATGTGTTTTATGATGAACTTAAAAAAATTCCTACACAAGTTGAAGAACTTAGATGGACTATAGATAGAGTAAAAGAAGATTATAATAAGGTTTGTGTTAATCGACTAGTAGAAGATTTGAAGACTACAGATATTGAGTCAAAGAATATCGATATTAAGAAACTTAATCTCAAGCTGAGAGAGCATGTTTCTGAGGTTGATAAAATATATAAGGTGTCCTCATATAAAGAGGGCACTTTAAAAAGTTCTGCTACAAACTTTAAAAAGAAGTATTTGGAGAGAAAAGCCGACCCAACTTTGGCACAGGGAATGCATTTAGGATATGCTGAGTTTGATCGAATTACAAACGGTTTAAGAGAAGGAGAACTTTTATTAATTGGTGGAGAGTCTGGACATGGCAAATCTACTTTAGCAATGAATATGGGAATTAATGCTTGGCTGGGCAAGAATAGAATGACTGACGATGAATTTGAGTTGCCTGGTGCTCATATCATATTCTTCTCTATCGAGATGCCCTATGATACTTTAGAAATGAGATTTTATGCTAGTTTAGCTGGAGTAGGACTATATGGTATTAGGGACGGAACTCTCAATAGCGAAGACCAGGGTAAATTATTCGCAGCAGTAGATTTTGTAGAAAGATATCCTTATGACTTTGATATAAAGGATGTTCCTCGTGGAGCAACTCTTAGAGATATTGAATTAAAGTATCTTGAAAAATGTAGAGAGGTTACGGATTATGAAACCTCTAGGAAAATAGTTATTGTTGATTATATTAGTTTACTATCTTTAGATTATGTAGAAAATTCTGACTGGTTAAATCTGGGTAAATTGGCAGAAGGGTTACATGAGCTATGTAGAGAGTATCATTTTCCAGCAATTTCTCCAGTTCAGTTAAATAGAGCAAAACCAGGTGCTGCGGCAGGAATTGATAGGGTTGGAAGATCAGCAATGATACCACAGAATGCTAATATTATTCTTAATATTGAAGCAAGAGAAGAAGAAGAACTAAGGACTGACATGGTTGTTAGAATTGCTAAAATGCGAGATGGCGAAAAGGGTGTATTTACTTTACAGAAGATGCTTCATATGATGAGGCTCATTGATGCTGATCCTGATTGGACGCCGGAAGATTATGATGGAGATGATTCTGACGTAGATAAAGAATTTAAGGGTGTATGATGACAAAAATTAATGTTGAGATAATCCCAGAAGAAAAAGATGAAGTTCGTTTTTCCATGGATTTTTTGGATTGGTATTTTGGAATGCCGATTTTTAAAACACCAAACCATTTTCAAAGGTATTATTTAAAATTGAGACATGTTTACATGAGAAGGGATTTTGATACTCATATAAATCTTTGTCTCTCTGGTTTTGGTATCTTTGTTATTAATAATAAGGGCGATGCCTATAATCCTCTTAATAAAATATGGGGACCAAAAATGTTTGACGAAATTACTAAAAACTCTCCTGAATTTGACCATTGGTATAATTTTAGGAAAGGTCGTGGAGAAATATATATAGATGACAACGATATGAATTTGGGACTTGAGTGGCAAAAGAAAGATCTAAAGAAGTGTCTGATTCCAAGTCACTTAGAGATAAAGTATTGAAGAAAGCCGCCTCATTAATCTATTTAGTTTGGCAGAGATAGAGGCAAAGTTTGGTAGAGAAATGCGAAATAAGGTTAAAACAGATAGTGGCAGGAAGAGCATTTTTGAGTAGGAGTCAGGATGGCACCAGTAGTAAATTCCATAAAAGAAATTGCTAATAGGGCAGTCTATTGGGTCTCTGAGGGTATTAAGAGAAAAAGAAAAGGTCATAAGATGCGTTTGACAGATGATTCTAAAAAATTCATGCTAGGTTGGAAAGATTTATCAACGGGAAAAGTGATGGTATTACCATTTACCAAATTTATAGACCAGAGAGATGAAATAGAGCAAGTATTTGGCCTAGGTATATATAAAAAATTAAAGTTGATAAAAGGAAGAAAAGAGGTGTTTGGATGCCAGTAGTAAATAAGAAAAAATATAAAACAACCATTTACTATTCAAGTGCTCTAGACTGGATTGAAAGCGGTCTTTTCACTAAACTTTCATATGAAAAATCATGGTTGCTAGACATGCCTCAGAAGAAGTTGTTGGGAATTTCATGTGTGGATTATACAGTTTTTGTTACTGAAGAAAGTTTGTCTACTGATAAGATTGAAATTTGTCAAAAGCATGGTTTAAGTTTCTACGCAAAGCTTTTATCGACAAAGGGACGCTTTGAACTTTTTGTCGATAATCGGTTTTTAAAAAGCTTTGTTTTTATGAGAAAAAAAATTTTTCGGAGGTAAAAGATGCCAATTTTTGAGTATAGATGTTTAGGGTGTGAAAAAATATTTGACTATATAGTTATAAGGACGGATGATGAAGGGCCAGAAGAATGCGAATGCTGTGGTCACAAAGATGTTGAGAAAATTATGTCTTCGGGATCCTTCACAATAGAAATGAGCGCTAGGGAGCAATTATTTGAAAAAACTCTGCCTAGTATTAAAAAGGATACGGAAGATATGTTCAATGGCAATGAATCGAAAATGGAAAAAGTTCTAGGAGAAGAGAAAGCAAACGAGATAGTTACAAACAGAATTAGAGGGGAGAAAGCCCTCGACCAAATTAAAAGGACTAAATAAGGACTAAATAAGGACTAAATAAGGAGAAAATTAATGGCTAAAAGTAACATTGTTGACCTAATCAATGAATATGAAGGACAATTGGATTCTGAGCCTTGGACTGGTTCCCTGTCTAAGTATCTTAAAATGACGGTAGAGGATCCCAAATTAAATAGATCTGCTCACGAATATGTTCGTGACATGGTTTTATCTAAGGGAGTAACATATAGAGAGGAAGATGAAAAAAAGGAAACACCAATATATAACTTTTTTTCCAATGATCTATTTGGTATTGAAAAAGTCCACGGTAAGGTAATGCAATATTTCAAATCTGCCGCTGCTGGTTCCGAGGTAGCCCGTAGAATCGTATTGATGTTTGGTCCTACTAGCTCTGGCAAGTCCCAAACAGCGGCCTTAATTAAGGAAGGCTTGGAGGAATATAGTAAAACTACTGACGGTAGAATGTACGCAATTGATGGTTGTCCAATGCAGGAGAATCCATTAAATGCTTTACCAAAGGGTATCCGCAAACAGGTACAAGAAGAGTTCGGACTTATTATTCAAGGAGACTTATGTCCACGCTGTGCTCATATTCTCAAGGAAGAATATAAGGGAGATATTTGGAAGATTCCTGTTAAGAGATTTTTCTTTTCTGAGATGTCGAGATCTGGAATTGGTACTTTCCAGCCAGCAGATCCCAAAAGCCAGAACCAATCTGAATTAGTAGGCTCTGTAAACTTTGCTAAGTTAGAAGAGTATGGCGTAGAATCTCACCCCATGGCTTATATTTTTGATGGTGAATTAAATGTTGGAAATAGAGGTTTTGTGGAATTTATTGAGCTACTTAAGGTAGATCCTAAGTTTCGTTATATTTTACTTACTCTTGCTCAAGAAAAAAGAATTAAGGCTGAACGTTTCCCATTAATTCACGCTGACTTGGTTCCTTTTAGTCACACAAATGAAAGTGAATATCTAAAGTTCTTGGGACAAGAATCAGAAGAAGCTCTTCATGATAGGTTGTGGGTCATTAAATCACCATATAATTTATCAGTTAATGAAGAAATTAAGATTTATGAAAAATTAGTAGCAAGTGTCCCGGAGTTTAAAAATGTACACATTGCTCCTCATACTTTTAAGATGGCCGCTATGTTTGCTATTCTTTCAAGATTAAATGAACCAAAGGATAAGAGGCTTACTCTTGTACAGAAGATGCACTTATTTAATAATAAAAAGCTTGATGGAATTTCTAATGAAGAAGCTAAGACTTTAACTGAAGAGCATGAAAGAGATGGCATGGTTGGTGTTAGCCCAAGATATATTGTTAATAGACTTTCCGCATGTTTTACTAAAGATGATAAGGATTATATTAATCCAATTGACGCCATTAGAAGTATTGCCGAGGGATTTGAAACTAACGCAAAATTATCTAGCGATGATATTGATCATTTCGAGCAGCTTATTTCAGAGTGTGTAGCCGAGTATGATAAGGTTGCTCTAAATGAAGTACAGAAAGCATTCTTTGTTAATTTTGAGAGTGAAATTCAAACTTTGCTCAAAAATTATTTAGAAAACGCCGATGCCTTTTTAGAAGATGGCAAGGTTAAGAATGAATTTGGCGATTATGACGAGCCAGATGAGAGGCTTATGAGGAATATTGAAGAAAAGATAGATGTTACTGAGACAGGTAAAAAGACTTTTCGCGATGAAGTTGTAAGAAAGATGCTCAAGGCACAGAAAGATGGTAAATATGACTACGCTTCTCATCCAAGACTTAAGGAAGGACTAGAACAACAGTTATTTGATGAGAGAAAGGATACTATTAAACTTACTGTTTCTACAAGAAATCCTGACCCTGACGAGCTAAGGAGAAAGAATGAAGTTCTAGATACTTTAGTTGAAAAATATGGATATACTGTGGGTAGCGCCAATTCTCTTTTACGCTATGTAGATACTATCATGAAGAGAAGTGGTAAGGCTAGTTAATGTATTTACGTACAAATGATATTCCAAAAATAAATATTAGTGCTGAGTATAATAATGTAAAGATGACTGTTGCTCGATTGTTTCATGAATTAGTAGCTCGTGGCGAGCTTACTGTAAATGACCAAGAGAAAGTATTCGATATAGAGAAAACCATAAATTATAGGAGATAATATGAGCAATGACTTAAGGGATATTTGGAAACTTAGGAAGCCCGGAAAAAGGGACTCTGCAAGGCACAAGGAGAGAGTTCGTGAGGCAATAAAGAAAAACCTCAGAGAGCTTATTTCTGAGGATTCAATTATTACTTCTGATGGCAAGAAAAAAATGAGAATACCAATGAGATATCTCGACATGTGGAGATTCAAATTTGGTAAGAATAAGAAGATTGAAGGCATTGGGCAAGGGGAGGGGGATCCTGGAAAGAAGATAGGCGAAATACAGGACGGCGAAGGTAAGGGCCAAGGTAAGGCGGGAGATCAGGAAGGCGAGGATATTTACGAAGAAGAGATTGATCGTGATGAAATAATTGACATGATGCTTGAAGATCTCGATCTCCCATGGTTGGAGAAAAAAGAAGAACAGGTAGAAATAGAGACAGAAGATATTGTTTTCCAAGATATTGCTGAAAGAGGGCTCCCTCCAAATATTGATAGGCGCAGAACAGTTCTTGAGAATATGAAGCGCAATGCTAAAAAAGGCAAAATGAAGATTGGTGGTTTTAGAGAAGAAGATTTAAGATATCGCGTAATAGAGAATGTAAAAGAGTATCACTCTAATGCTTTGGTAGTAATGATCATGGATGTTTCAGGCTCTATGACCTATGAGAGAAAATATATTGTCAAAGCCTTTTTCTTTTGGATGGTTAATTTTTTACGTAAGAAATATAAGAATGTAGAGTTAGTATTTATTACTCATCATACATCAGCAAAACAAGTTTCAGAAGAAGAGTTCTTTACATCATCTGAAAGTGGTGGAACAATGTGTAGTTCTGCCTATCAACTGGCATTAGATATTATAAAAAACAAATATGATCCCAAAATATGGAACAATTATGTTTTTGGATTTTCTGATGGTGATAATTGGGGCGAAGATAATAAAAGATGTACCAATCTGATTACAGAATTATTAGATCTTTGTCAATCTGTTGGTTATGGCGAAATATTAATTGACGAATTTTTCTGGGGTGGTGGCAGTGGTAGTTGGACAAAGCTACATGAGGTTCTGTCAAAAGATCCAATACTTTCTACACATGAGAGATTTACTATCGCATCAATTTCCAAAAAAGAAGATTTGTTTGATGCTTTAAAAGAACTTTTACGTTCAGAGGATAAAAATGGATAAAAGATACCAAGAAATTATAGAGCTAGCAGAACAAATGGGGCTTGATTTTTACCCAGTAATTTACCATACTGTTGATTTTGACACCATGAGCAATGTGTGTTCTTATGGGCTCCCTGTAAGGGCCAGACATTGGAGTTATGGAAGGTCATATGATCATCACAAACTTTATGGCGAGATGGGATTCTCTAAAATTTATGAGGTTATTTTTAACAATAATCCTTCTCATGCTTTTATGCTAGAAACGAACACAGAGGAAGCGAATATGTTGGTCACAGCGCATTGCTGCGGTCATTGTTTAGAGCCAACAACATTAGTTGAAACAAATAATGGACCAAAGGAAATTGCTAAGATTGATGTTGAAAATGACAGGGTTCTAACTCACACGGGCAATTATAAGAAAGTTTTAGCAAAATCTTTAACAAAACACGAAGGGAACTTTATAAAAATAAAAATACAAGGATACGAGGAAATAATCTCTACAGATTATCATCCATTTTATATTGTAAAAAGTGGCCAATGCTCTTTAAATTATAGAAAGTCAATTTGTAAGAGTAATTGCCAATATAAAAAACAGTTGTCTTGTGAAGAAAAACCTTATATGTATTACAAGAAGGATTGGATGAAGGCTTCAGAGGTTTCTGAGGGAGATTTTGTAGTATATCCAAAACCAAAGTATTTTGGAACTGATAAAAAAGATTTTATAAGTATAAGTGGTGAAAAAATATTACATCGCCAAAATGTAGATGTAGAATATAAATTGCCAATCGGTTTAGAATTGGGCAAATTTATTGGCCTTTATTTATCAGAGGGCTACTCAAGGGAATTGGGCCAGATGGGATTATGTTTTAATAGCAATGAACATAATTTACATAGCACGAGCCAAGAGTTAGTTAATAGTTTATTTAAATTATCCGCTTATAAACATACTATAGAAGAGCAACATTCTACTCAAATAAATTTTAATGAAATTATTTTATCAAAATGGTTATCGGAGAAATTTGGTAATTCTTGTTACATAAAGAATATTCCTATTGAATTATTAAAGCAAGCTAACGACGAATTATTAAAAGGTATTTTATGGGGAGTTTTTAACGGAGATGGGGATAAGAATACAAGAAAGATGTGTTTGACCACAACATCAAGAAAACTAGCTTCCCAAATAAGAGATATTTGTTTTTATTTCGGTATTATATGTGGAATTAAAAAAAGAGTTAGACCTGACCGACACGATTCTTATATCGTAATAATTTCCGGAGTAAACGAACAGAAGTTTTTAGATTTGACCAATATTGAATGGGAAATAGAAAATAAAAATAGAAGTTTTGAATTTGGATTTCAAGACGAAGACTATATTTATTTGCCTATTAAACGAGTTGAGCATTTTCAAGATAAAATGAATGTTTGTAACCTACAAGTCAAAAAAGATTCATCATTTGTTTTAACAAATGGAGCAACTACTCATAATTCTGATTTTTTCAAGAACAATTATCTTTTCCAGGGTACAAACAGAAACATGGTTCACCACGCAGCAGATCACGCTGCTAGGGTTGACAACTATATTGATAAATATGGATTAGAAAGAGTGGAAAGAATCATGGATATCGGTTTTGCTTTAAATGATCACATTGATCCATTTAAGGGATTATATAGAAAACCATATCAAGAAAAAAAGGTAATTCGAACATCAAATTTTATCAATGAAGATGATCGACTGAGAGGCATTGGTAAAAATGTAAAGGGGATGAAGAAGCAGGTTTTAAATAACTTATTTCCACCTCATCCAGAAAAAGATTTGCTATGGTTTTTTGTAAATCATGCACCTTTGGAAGATTGGGAGGCTGATGTTCTTGATATGCTTCGTGAGGAATCATATTATTTCTATCCTCAGAGAATGACGAAGATTATGAATGAAGGATGGGCTAGTTTTTGGCATGCAGAGATTTTATATCAGTACAAAAATATTACTCCAGAAGAACATATGAATTTTGCTAGAACTCACGAGAAAGTTGTTCAGGCTGGCAACAATCCTTTTCAAATTAATCCATACTATCTTGGATTTAGGATTTTTAAAGATATTGAGAAAAGATGGGACGAAAAATATAAGAATGGTGAGTCAGAGATAACTGGAAGAGAGAAAATTTTTGAGGTGAGATCTGAAGAGAATGACATTTCTTTTTTGAGAAATTATTTAACATCTGAATTAGTTGATGATTTAGGTTTGTTTATTTATGGCAGGGCTACAGATCAGAAGCTAAAGGAAGCATTTAAGGATGTGGTAATTAGATCAAGGATGAGAGAAGATGTTGCGGAACAGCTTATTAAGCCTATTTGTACTGGTGGTGTTCCTGAAATTGCTATTACGATGGCTAATTCAGAAAAGTTATGTTTAAAGCATCTTAATCCTGATATTGGCACAATGGATTTTAGATATGCTGAGAAGACTTTAGAATTTATTTTTGAGCTTTGGGCAGCGCCTATTGAGTTATCAGTAATTGATGATGATGGGGATCCTACTACTTTAAGGTATGATGTTTTAGGATTTAGTGTACTTAAAGATGAAGATGACCTAAATTTTTTGGAGGATGATGATGAGTAAAATTGCAATTTTTGGAAGTTCTGTCGATAATTTTTTAAAATCGCACTATGATTTAAGTATGATACCGAAAATTGTCGAGTCAGGAATTGGTCGTTTAACAACAAATGAAGATATTTTATTATCTACCGGAGAACATGGCGTTCCAAACATGGCTTTAAATTTTCATAGATGTAGAAAGAGAATATATTTACCAATACAGCCCAATCTTTTCTGTGAAGATTGGCAAGATAAAGAGCAATTTGGATACCAGCTTGGATTGGCAGATTTTATTTTAATAACAAATTCAGATATAGATGGATCAGCCCATGTAATTAAAATGCTTAAAGACGCAGATCATGTTATAAGTTTTTGGGTTGGAGAAAGAGCTGGTAGGACTTTTGATCAAATGGTATTAGCTTTGTCAATGGGAAGGAAAGTTTATCATGGCCTAGATGATATTGAAATTACTAAAAATGTCCTACTGGAAGGATGGGGGAAAGAATGAATAGGGAGAAAAAAGTGAATTATCCTGTTACTGATGAACAAATATTACCAATGATAAGATTAATAAAACTATCTCATGGCAAAGATCGGAAAGAGCTTCTTGCTGCCGCAATAGATTTGTTAATGTATTTGGTATATTCAAAAGCTAAGAGTTATAAAGCCCAACCTTTTTATGGTGATCTTATACAAGAGGGGCAAATTGGTCTCATTATGGCCATTAATGAGTTTGATGAAAAAAGAGGAACAAAGTTTTTTTGGTTCGCAGACTGGTTTTTAAAATCTAGGTTTAAGTCTGTTTTGCGAACATATCTTTTCAAGCCAAGAGATGTTTATAAAGCTTATTCAAGGGAAGAGCGCGACGAATTTTATTTTGACCCAGACCCAGTAGAAGAATCAGAGACTAGAGATATTCTTATGAAAGAGATAGATAGACTTGATAAGCGATCTAAGGAAATGATTATTTTAAAATTTGGATTAGATGGAGAAAGGCCATTGACTTTTAAAGAAATTGGACAAATAAATAATTTATCTAGACAGCGCATTGAGCAAATAAGCTCTGTTGCTATTCAAAAGCTAAGCAAGAGAAGAAGTATTAAAGAATTGCATGGAGGACTATAGGATGGCAGATCTTAATATTTCTGATAATGCATATAAAGTATTACATAAAAGATATTTATTGAAAGATGATAAGGGAAATGTGATAGAAACCCCCAATGATCTCTTTAGAAGAGTGGCAAAACATGTTGCCAATGGAAATACCGAATGGGAAGAAAAATTTTATGAAATAATGACATCATTAAAATTTGTTCCTAATACACCTACACTAACTGGAGCAGGAAGAGATATGTGCTTAAGCGCATGTTTTGTTATAAATCCAGAAGATGATATTAATAGTATTTTTGATACGCAAAAGAAAGCGGCAACTGTGTTTAAAGAAGGTGGGGGCGTCGGATATGATTTTTCATCCTTACGTCCATCCAATTCTAGAGTTAGAACTACTCAGGGGGTATCAAGTGGCCCGATATCTTTTATGAAAAGTTATGATTCTATGTGTCATGCGATTAAACAAGGCGGAACAAGACGCGGTGCCCAGATGGGTATTTTGAGGGTTGACCATCCAGATATTGAAGAGTTTATATCTTCAAAAGATAAAGAGAACCAAGTATTATCAAATTTTAATATTTCTGTTGGTATTTTAGATTCTTTTATGGATGCTGTTAATTCTGATCAAGATTGGGTTCTACATCATAAGGCAGCGCCAGAAATAAAAAAAGAAGTTAAGGCAAAAGGCATATTGCGCTTAACTGCTGAAAGGGCCTATGAGACTGGTGATCCTGGCTTATTATTTCTAGACAGAATGAATAGAGATAATCCTGTACCTCACATTGGCGAATATAAGGCTACCAATCCGTGTGTAACTGGGGATACTTTAATATATGTTGCTGATGGACGCACTAATGTTTCAATCAAAGAGCTTGCAGAAGAAGGCAAAGATGTCCCAGTATTTTGTCTCGACAATGATGGTAAGATTGCTATTAGGACTATGAGAAACCCACGAGTAACTGGTAAAAATGTTAATATTTATAAAGTTACTCTTGATGATGGTAGTGTTGTTAAAGCAACAGGAAATCACAAATTAAGATTAAGAAGTGGGGAATATAAAAGAGTCGATGAATTAAGAAAAGGCGAAAGTGTAAAGGTTTTGTCGCGTTTTGCTGGGAGGGTAAAAAGCAAATATGGAAAATTATCTCGAAAAGATTATATATTTATAAATAATGGATTGGAAAGAACATCTGAGCATAAACAAATTGCTAGTTGGAATTTTGGTCCTATTAAGAATGATGAAGTTGTTCATCATATAAATTTTGACTGTCAAGATAATAGCCCAATAAACTTAAAAGTAATGAGCAAGGCAGATCATAATAATCTCCACGTAAAAGGAATGCTAGGAGATAAGAATCCTATGCGGAGAGCAAAAGTAGAATGGTCTGATGAAGATTGGAGACGGTATTCAAAAAATATGTCTCTAGCAATTTCTGGTGAAAAAAATGGAAGAGCATTTAATGTCACAAATGAAAAAATAAAACAACATGCTATTATATTAACAGAAGCATTGGGGCATAGGTTTTCCAAAAGAGAATGGGCTAAATATGCTAAAGAAAATAATCTTCCTTCTCAGTTTAGTAGTTGGAGAAAATCTTGTTTTAATGGAGTTCTTGGATTATCAAAGTGGGCAGAGAATGAGTGTGGAATTAACAATGTCAATTGTGATCCTAGAACACAAAGATTTTATAATAAGTTGCTAGAATCGGGATATGATTGTTTTATTTATGGAAAAAAAGTTTTCATAAATAAAAGGTGTGAAATTTGTTCACAAAAATTTATTATAGATGCTTACAGAAGAGAAGTTGGGATTTGTTCACAAAAATGTCATTCAATTTATTTAACAAGTAGAAATAAAAGTTCTGAAATATCAAAAAAAGCACAGAAGAGTTCTAGAGACACTTGGTTAAAGAAGAAACAAGAAAATGCCGAAAAACAACTTAAAGTATATATAGATTTAAAATTTAAGTTGGGAAGAGAGCCATTAAAAAAAGAATGGGAAAAAGAATGTAAGAAGAAAGATGCGCCGATTAGATTAGCAAAACCATCATATTTAGGATCCTACACAGGTTTAAAAAGAAAAGCAGCAGATTTTAATCATAAGGTTATTTCTATCGAACTAATTGGACAAGAGGATGTTTATAATGGAACTGTAGATGAGTTTCACAATTTCTTTTCCAGCCTATCTATTAATGGCAAAAAGTGTAGTTATATTAATAACTTGAATTGTGGAGAACAGCCCTTGATCCATGGTGATTCATGTAATTTAGGAAGTATGAATGTCCTCAAATATTTCAATGGAACTGGTATTGATTGGGATTCCCTAAGGGAAGATATCCATGTCTGTATCAAGTTTCTTGATCAAGTTGTAGAGACAAATAAGTATCCACTTCCAGAGATTGATAGAATTAGTCGTGGTTCAAGAAGAGTGGGCCTTGGAATTATGGGATGGGCACAATTATTGTTTGTTCTTGGCATTCCATATAATTCAAAGAAAGCGATTTCTTTTACAGAAGAATTTATGGGTTTCTTTAGAAAAGAATCTATTGCGGCATCAAGAGCATTGGGAGAAGAATTGGGGAATTTCCCATTTCATCGTGGTTCAGTTTACGAAGATGCCTCTAACCTTTCACCTGTTTTTGGAGATTTTATTAAAGAAAATGAGGGTTCTATTACAATCAGAAATGCGACACAGAACACAATTGCTCCCACTGGGTCAATCTCATTAATAGCTAATTGTTCAAGCGGCATGGAGCCCATTTATGCTTTGGTTTTTATTAAGGAGGTAATGGAAGGAACAAAACTATTTTATGTAGATCCAATTTTTGAGAAAATAGCAAAAGATAATGATTTTTACAGTGACGAATTAATTCAGCAAATATATAAGAATGGTGGATCTTGCCAAGGACTAGAAGCAGTACCCCAAAAATATCAAAAATTATTTGTAACTGCTATGGATTTATCACCTGAAGAGCATGTTATTGCGCTAGCAACATTTCAAAAATTTATCGATTCTTCTATTAGTAAAACTATCAACATGCCTAATTCTGCTACAGTAGATGACATAGAAAATGTTTATAAATTGGCATATGAGCTTGGGTGTAAGGGTATAACAGTATATAGAGATGGATGTAAAGATGTTCAAGTATTATATACTGGAGATAAAGAAAAAGAAGCTCGTGGAAGATCTAGGATAACAATTAGCGAAAGTATCCTGAAGAAGTTACTTGTTGAGAAAAAAATGAGTATTGAGGAGGCAGCAGATGTTTTTGACTGTAGTCCCTCAACAGTCAGAAGGAGAATGAAAGAGTTTGGAATTGAAACTCTAAGAGTAAAACCGAGTAAGCTTCAGCGTCCGGAGATTTTGCCAGGTTCTACTCAGAAGTTAAAAACAGGTGAGGGCAGCTTCTTAGTTACAACAAATACAGACCCCAATAGTGGTGATTTATTTGAGATGACAATTTTGCCTTCAAAATCATCACTTGATGAGTTACATAATTGTGAATCGCTGGGTAGATTAGTTTCATTAGCAAGCCAATATGGTGTGCCTGTTGAGGAAATTAGCGAACAGTTGGTCGGAATAACAGGGCCAAACCCCACGTTTTATAATGGAACATCAATAAAGTCACTTCCAGATGCTATCGGTAAGATTTTATATAGATTTTTAGACAAGGAACATTCTGTTGTTGAAGAAGGTTTGTGTAAGTCATGTGGAAGTGAAAATGTTGAATTTTCTAGTGGATGTTTCTTTTGTAGAGATTGCGGTGAGGGGAAGTGTGGATGATAATTTTAGCAGACAAGCAAGAAGAAATGAAAGCTGTTGATGAAGAGCGACAAGCGTGGTTACAGAAAGTCTTAGTAGCGTTAGGAGCTAATCCTGATATAATTAAGAAAAATACAATAGAGGCAAAAAATCATATTTCATCTCTAGGATTAGATGTTGTTCTCAAGCCAAAAGGTGAGATTGATATTTTAAGATTTGATTATGAAGAAATTAATGGTGAGACTGTAGAAAAGGGGTGTTATCCTGTAGCTCAATGGTTGTCGCCAAAATATATATTAAAAATAGAAGATGGTAAGAAATTTTATGAGATTCATATTGAAGAATGGTCCTTACCTTTTCAGATGTTGAATTTAGGAGAATAAAAAAATGTCCGATGAGTTATATTATAAAAATAGTGATGGTAAATTTGTTCCGGTTAGTTTTAATAAAGTAATTACTGATGAATGGGATGATAAGATTGTAGTTGTTAGAGTAGGGTCTAAAGACGATCCTGCCACGAAGGAAGATGCAGATCAGTTAACTCTTGAACTAGAAGATCTAGAAGTTTTAAGTTCAGTACATGCCTCATTTTTGATACTTGATTTCGGTGTTGACTTTGAGGTATATGGGAGCCTAGAAGAATTAAAAGAAAAAAATGTTTATGTTTGGATTAAAGGCGGGGATGATCTTAGCAAGCTAGGCGATATGGCTAAAGAGGCCAAGGCAGCATTGAAAAATACTTTTAATAAAGTAGTTCTTCTTCCCACTCCATTAACTGTTAATAAGTATGCAGAAATTAATGAAATTAGGAAAAGATTAGGAGTGATTAAAAAGCGAAGAGGGAGATAAATTTAGGAGGAGCTAATATTTTGACCAAAATAATAATTGATACAAATGTTTTTGTTTATGATCCAGGGTGCGTGAAGAAATTTAATAATTCGGAGATTTATGTACCACTCTGTATTTTGGAAGAGTTAGATAAAACTAAGAAGTATTTCGATGAAGCCGCACGCAATGCGCAAATTGCAATTAAAAAGTTGGAGACATTTAAGACTGATTTAGAAAAATGTAATGTGGGAGATAGAGTACAGGTAAAAGTTTCAATTAGGGATGGTGCTTATATTTATTTTACATCTGATCCAATTGTAAAGGATGGTGTGGAAAATAGTGTTGATAACAAGATAATTAAATTAGCCACTGATTTAAAGAAAGAGGGTGGAGAGGTTATTGTTATTTCACGAGATGTTAATGTCAGGCTTAAGTGTACATTATTTGGAATTGAATCTGATGATTATACAAAAGATTCATTAGTTGAAGAGCCAACATTAATTTATTCAGGAATGACGAAAAGTGAGGTCGAGCCGGAAATTATAAATCAGTTATTCGAAAATGGTAATTTATCTTATGATGGTAGATTTCCAAATGAAATGTTTTTATTAAAAGCTGATAGACAAAGTGCTGTTGGAAGATATTTAAAAAGTGGTGTTATAAAGCCCATAAAAGAAAAAGAAATGTGGGGCTTAAGACCTCGCAATGTTGAGCAATTAGCAGCAATGGATGTTTTAAGTGATGCTTTAGTTCAATTAGTAACACTCATTGGAAAAGCGGGGTGTGGAAAAACTATTTTAGCATTAGCTTCAGGATTAGAGCAAGTATTATCTAGCAAGAAATATGATAAATTAATTGTTACTAGACCTATTGAGCCTATGGGAAGAGATCTAGGATATTTGCCTGGTGATATCGAGGAAAAAATGTCACCATGGATGGGAGCAATTAATGACAATTTGGAAGTTTTATTTGATAAAAGTCTTAGCGCCTTAGATGAATATAGAAATAGAGGAATCATTCAAGTAGAGCCATTAACATATATTAGAGGAAGAAGTATTCCTGGTTCTTTTATTATAATTGACGAGGCTCAAAATCTTAGTCCTGGGCAAGTAAAAACTATTATAACAAGAGTAGGTGAGGGAACAAAGATTGTGCTAACTGGAGATATCGAACAAATTGATTCACCATATTTTGATTTCTCCAATAATGGCCTAACATGTATTGTTGAAAAATTTAAGGATTACGCAATTTCTGGTCATATTACACTTATGAAGGGAGAACGATCTGAGCTTGCCACATTAGCAGCAAAGATTTTATAGGAGATAACATGGGAACAATGACAATTAGTCCAAAAAATAGAAGACTTGTGTCAGCAGAAGAGTCGGTAACGACATCAAGTGACACAGAGACAACTCAAAAAGAAGTTAAAAATAACATTCGTATTAATAAAAACTATTTATATAAGAGCAGTACTGAGGAACTTATAAAAATCCGCGACTGGGCTTTATCTGCAGAAAGTCGTACTTCTTGGGCATCAGAGCCTGCAAAAAAATATGCCGCTTTAATTGAGCTTACAGATTATATTATTGAAGAAAGGCTTTTTGGGGGGGCACAATGATTAATGAAAAAGATGGAGCAATTAGAGTAATTTTTGCCAAATATGACACTTTCGTTAAGGCTGGCGGCAAACCTAGAGTAATTCTAATTCCTAAAGGAATGTTGAGTGATATAGAAGATGAGTGGATGGATGTAAATGATATCAATTACAAAAAGAAAGATTATCGTGTACCTTGCGAGCCCGATGCCATTATTTTTGGCATCATGGCAATAGAAGTTGATGATATTAAAGAGGTTATAATTTACTAATGATTATCAATTTAAAAAGCCCTGACGAAATACAAAAATTTATTAAAGCGGGGAAAATTGTTGCTGAGATTATGCATGAGATTAAACCTGATCTAAAAGTAGATGTTAGTGGTGATTATATTGATAATAGGGTAAAATTAGAATGTACAAGGCGAGGAGCAATCCCCGCTTTTTTTGGATATGAGGGTTTCCCAAATACCTGTTGTTTTTCTGTCAATAATACTTTAGTTCATGGAATTCCGAATAAGACTAAGCTGAAAAAAGGTGACGTTGTTTCTTTGGACATAGGAGTAGACATTGATGGATTTTATGGTGATCACGCAATTACTATTGAGATAGAAACATCTGATCATTTAAAAATTATCAACACATGCGAACAATCATTGAATATACTTATATCTTCATTAAAGCCTGGGATGAGGTTTTCCAAGATCCCTGAGATAATCCAGAAAAATTCTGGCAATTATGGCATTATCGGAAATTATGGAGGACATGGAGTTTCTCGTGGAATTCTTCACGACGAGCCTTTTGTTCCAAATGTCGATAATTTTGTTTTTGAAGACTTTGATTTAAGAGAGAACATGGTTTTTGCGGTTGAGCCTATGCTGACATATGGAAGCACAGACACAAGACTTTCGAAGGATGGTTGGACTGTTTTTACAGATAAAATTTCTGTTCATTTTGAACATATGGTTTTAATAACAAAAGATGGAGCGAAGATTTTAACGGAGATAGAAAGGAGTTAAGAATGAAGAAAGTTTGCCAAATACAAAGTAATGATGTTGATGAGCTAACTAAATTATTAAACCAAGATTGGGTAGTTATATCTACTTTTATAGAGGATGGTATTTCATATACTACATTGACTAAAGAGATAACAGTAAAAAAGAAACGTGAACTTAGTTATGCTGAAAAGAATCAATTGCGTGTTTATGCAGGGCGACCTATGCGCATGTTAAATGTGCATCCAGACGATCCTGACTATACTAGATCTGGGTGGAAAAGATAAAAAAACAATCTATTAACGGAGGTTTAATGAAGAAAGGAATATTTATAACCATTGAAGGGGGAGAGGGCTGCGGTAAGACTACCCACGCACAGAAATTATCAAAATGGATGAATAACCGTGGTCTTAATCATGTTTTAACAAAAGAGCCAGGCGGTGGCGGATTAAAAGAGTGCGAAAAGATAAAGGGAATATTGATGGATTCGGACAATCATTTAGTTCCAATGACAGAACTTTTTCTTTTTTTGGCAGACAGGGCTCAGCATGTTGAACAATTTATTAACAAAGAACTTGAATTAGGAAAACATGTTATATCAGATCGTTATATAGATAGTACTAGAGCTTATCAAGTTTCTAAAGGTATTCCCCGAGACAGGATAGATACTCTCATTTCATTAGCAGTAGGAGATACTATTCCAGATTTAACAATTCTTTTAGATATTGATCCAGAAATAGGTCTCCAGAGGGCCAGAGGCGTTACAGGAGAGGTCGGAGATAGATTTGAGAATGAAGATTTGTCGTTCCACAAGCGTGTCAGAAATAACTTTATGACTATTGCTGAAAGTATCTCTGAACAGGAACGAGTTGTTTTAGTAAATATAAATTCTAAAACCAAGGATGATATTTTTAAAGAGATAGTGACAATAGTTTCAGAGAGACTTTGGGAGGTCTAGGTGGTTCCTGTAATCAACCCTAAGATTATAGTAGATTTTAGAAAGAGCGATTTTTCTGTTCTTCACTTAGTTAAAGAGAGAATAGATAGTAGAGATAAAATATATGCTATAATTTTAAACGAGACACAATTTAATCTTATGAAAAGTAAGAATTATTTTCTTAAGTCATTTGTGCCATGCAAGAATCCGGACCAAGTTAGTAGAGGACATTTGGGGGAATTTATTTTCAAATATACCAAGATTAAAGTTTGGGGAAGGAGGCTATAATGCCAGTGATTAATTGTAAATATGATATGCCAGATTATGCTATCGAAATAAAAGGTCCAGATCGTATAATTATGACAATAGAGCAAGATGGAGAAACTGTTGGGATAATAAAACAAATGAATTTAAATATATCTTTGGACATGAAAAATGATGGTTTAGAATATGTTTATTGTGGAGAAAAATATATAGAAATTGAGTTTTCAGCACTTATAAGAGACAATCTTTGTAAAGATGGTGATTTCGACATCAGGCTAGTTAGGGATAACTCAAATACATTATTTAAGAATTGTCGAATTCAGCAATTTGGCTTTTGTTTTCACTCTGCCAAATCTACTTTAGTTGAAAATTGTAAAGTTGTGGCTGAGAGTATGGAAAATAATGTCAGTAGTTAATAAAAAATCATCAATAGTTGCTCTAGTTACGCACATAGATGAGTTTGTGGATGCCGAATGGGAATGTATAGAAGATTTTGTAAAATATGGAGATTGCTTTATAAATGTCGCTTATCCAATTGAATGGATTAAATTAGATATAGAAGAAGATTTAAATAATGCCAGTAGTTAATAAAAAATTACATCACAGGCTTTTTGTTAATGACGGGTTTGTGGGTTTTATTATTGGTACAAGAATCGAGTGGGCCGATATTTGTAAATGTTTTCTAATAGTAAAGAGAAATAAGGTAGAATATGATATTAATGTAACTCCCCTATTTGGACCAATAAGTTGTCATATGGGTAATATCACGGGCGATCTTTATATTAGAGTGGAAGGAATATTTAAAAATGCCGGTAGTTAATGGGAAAATAAGATATTCTATAGAGGTAGTGAGTAAGTTGTGGGATAAATTAATTAAAAAGCTTAATAGAGATATTAAAAATGGCAAGTTTAAAATAAAAAAAAGGAGCTAAATAAATGCCAGTAGTTAATAAAAACAAAAGTAGATGGGGAACTCAGTGGAATAAATTATCCCAAAAGAAGAAGAGAGCGATGGTTGTTAAACATATGGATGATCTTTTAAAAGCTTATAAGCTAAGTGTAAATTCAGGAAAAAGAAAATTACCACAAAACCTAACAGATCTTTGGTGTTAGGGGGAAAAATGCCAGTAGTTAACAAGAAACCATTATTAGTTGATGAATTTATAGATGGCGATTGGTCATGTGTATATAATTTCTCAGAGCCTAATAGGGGCGGAGATGTTTTTGTTGATATTGTATTAGATATACTAAAAGAGGATAAAAAATGCCAACAGTTAATAAAAAGAAAATATTCAATGGAATAACTATTATACAAGGTAATAAAGTTATAGGGGAAATTACTTCATGGGTGCCAAACAAAAAAAGATAATGAACAGAGAAGAAATTCGCAAAATACTTTATAAAGAGGGAGTTAAACAAATGAACTACCAAACTGATAAAGAGATTTTAAGAGAACTTTATGAAGGTGGATGGTTTAAATATCAGAATAAACTTAGGCCAGTCTTTATTATTAAAGGTAGAAGTATTGGAGCAACTACTATGCTTTGTAATTTATATAGTAATCCACCAAAAGGTTTAGAATTGGTGATTGAGGAGCGCGATGGTGCTACTTGTATAAAACTAGTATCCAAAATAAAAAAGGTAGGAAATAAAAATGACTAATACAAGCATAGTAATTTGTGGTGAAAAAATAGATATTGGGACTCGTGTAGTTTTATGGGATGAAAAATATGGATTAAATAGTTATGATACCACAAAATATACAAGAATGGCAGTTGACAGAAAAACAGGGAAGAAAAAGAAAATAATTATTAAGGGAAAGAGATATAGCTCTCGCTCTAAGTTTAGGAAGGTAGACAGAAACTGGTTAAATAAAAATGTTAATCAGTTTTTTCTTCATCATTCAGGAATGTATAGGTCTGCTGGAACATATCTTGTTCTTCATAAACAGCGTGGATTGTCAGTTCATTTTATAATGGATGATGATGGAACAATTTACCAATGTTTAGATGTGAAAGAAAGAGCTTGGCATGGCGGCAGTTGTAATCCACTTTCTGTTGGAATTGAAATTGACTCAAGAGCTTCTGCAAGAAGGTTTCCCAAAGCATATGACAAGGCTAATCAGAGAAGATTTAGAGTTGGTCCAAGAAAAGTTAAATTAGATACGATTCATGGCATGAAACTAAGAGGATATGATTATAGTGATGGCCAGTATAATGCCCTAATTAAATTAACAAAATGTTTATGTGAACAGTTGGGAATACCTAAGGATTTTCCGAGAGGTAAACATGGTAAACTTATAAAAGGAGTTATTCCCAATTATAGAAAATATAAGGGGATATTATGTCATTATAATATGACTAAAAATAAAATTGATCCTGTTTCATTAAATCATAAAAGAATTTTGGAGGGGATAGGTGGAAATACGAATATTAGTGAAGATGGATTGCCGAATGACACTATTGATTTGAGAGATTGGGATGGTCGTCAAGAAGGATTACAAGAGTTAGGTTATGATCCTGGTCCAATCGATGGTATTTATGGAAGACAAACCAGAGGGGCTTTAAGATACTTTCAAGAGTCAGCTTCTTTAAAAATGACTGGAGAGTGGAATGAAGAAACTCAAGCGGCTGTGGTAGCATTATTAAGTGGTGCTGGTATTATGGTAATATTTTAAGGAGAAAGAATGAAGGATAATAAAACAAGTGAATATATGGAACTATGGACATATATTGAGTTAGAGAAATCTAATGGAAAAAATCCCAAAAAGAAAATAAAACAAATGGAAAAAATCTGGAACAGTATGACGGATGAAAATAAAGAATTTGTAAAAGAAATGACAAACATAATGAACGGAAAGAGGCCATAAATGAAAGTTAATCTAGCAGGTTTTAATGTAGATAGATATTTAATTGACCATGGGGAACAGGGTATGAACGAGCATTCTAATTGCCCTCAAAGATTTATTTTTACGCCAGAAACAATTTCTGCTGCCTATGCTCGTATAAGCAGAAGTAAGAAAGATGTTGATGAATTAAGAGCAGATGCAATTAAAGATGTAGCGAAAGCAAGAGAGTCAAATGAAAATATCGTTTATAATATGGGACATGCTTCTATATCTGAACATGCTGTACTTAATTATGATATTATAAATGTTTCTAGACTGGCAATTGAATTTATCGAATCATTTAGACTAGCATCTTATACTGAAAAATCACAACGCTATGTTAAACTTAATGGTGCTGATTTTCACATGCCGTCACAAATTAAAAATACGGAGTTCGAAGGTGAATTTAGAGAAGTGGTTGATGTTCAAAATCAAGCTTATGCAAAGATTTATAATATTATTAAACGTCATCTTATAAAAAATGGAACAGAAAAAAAAGTTGCTATAGGAAAAGCAAAAGAAGATGCTAGATATGTTACATGTTTAGCCACATATGGTCAATTAGGGATGACTGCTAATGCTAGAACAGTAGAGAATATGATTAGAAGATTTAGCGCAAATCCATTATCTGAAGTAAATGACATGGGATCGGAAATATCAAATAAGACTGTGAGTTATATTCCCTCTTTAATTAAGCATATTAATCCAACACAAATTGACAGATATAGTGTTGAGAATTGTTTTAGAAAACCACGATTTATATATGACCGTTCAACTGCCCCAAGTGATGTTTTATTTTTAGATTCTCATTGCCCAGTTGATTTTATGAAATATTTTCCAGTAGATCATGTTATGGGAAATCTGGGAGTTCATGATGCTGTTCCAAGAGAATGGGAATTTATTAAGTTTACTTTTGGAGCATGTGTATCCGCTTCATGTTTTGCCCAGTTAAAAAGACATCGTATGGGTATAACTTTAGTTCCTTATAAATATGATATTGGAAATGGTATTACAATACCTCAGACTATTACTGATTCTAAAGCTGAAGATATTTTTATGGAAACAATTAATACAACAAACGAATTTTATAATAGACTTAATGAATTTAATCCTATAGCATCTACATATATTTTAACCCAAGCGCATAAGAGATGGGTCTTATGTCAAATTAATGGCAGAGAATTATATCATTTTGCCAGACTAAGAATGGATAGTCATGCGCAATGGGATATTAGAAACTTAGCTAATATGATAGTAGGTCATGCTATGAAAGAATTCCCTGATATATTGCCTTTGTTGTGCGGGAAAGATATGTTTCAATCAACAAGACGCATACAAAATAAAAGTCGATAACTATGATAATAGAAAGTATATAGAATAAGAGAGGTTAATAATGAAAGATTTTTTTCTTGATTTAGATGGTGGCCAATTAAGAATTTCTGAAGAAAAGGGTCTTCTAAAATTTGAAGCCGGTGCGGTTCACTTAGAAGACCCTAAGGTTACAACGATTACGCTTTTTTTAAGCGAGAGTGATATTTCACAAATAGGAGATTGGATAAAAAATGTCAGATTACAAAAGGAGAACTGAATTACTAATAGAGGAACTTAAAATAAAGTATCCTAAATTTGAGATAAAGTTCAAGGATGAGTCAAAACTTATGAAATTTTTTGGCATCTTGGCGCAGTTTAATAAGAAATTTATGTCTAGATATACAACCGTAATAGGTTATACGGTATATTTTCCCAGCAGGAAATGGATGGCAGAAAACTGGAGAAAAACCTTTTATGTTTTATCACATGAAAGTATTCATATGGCAAATCATGATGCTAATCCCATTAAACATGTCTTGGGTTATACATTTCCGCAAAACTTATCTGTTTTTTCATTTATAGCGGTCTTAGCAGCAATTAATCCAGCATTCTTAATTTTCTTAGCCTTTTTAACGGCGCTTGGTCCTTGGCCAGCGCCGTTTCGCGTTAAGGAAGAAACAAGAGGACATTGGATGAATTGTAAAATTGCTGAATGGGAGGGATATAGTGTGTCCGAAGAGTATTTAGACAGGACGGCAAAAAAAGTTTGCGGTTGGGATTATTATAATCCGCTTCATCCTTGGAAACCAATGAAAAAAGAATTAAAAAAATACACAAACAAAGATGACTCAAATTTAAGAGAAGAATATTTACTAGTAAAGAAAATATATTATACAACTGATGAGAATTTATGATATTATTGTAATAGGCACTGGAATTTCTGGAATTGCAGTAGCAAAACTATTAAATTCAGATGCTGACATTTTGCTGATAGAAAAAGGGCGAAATATAAATAATCGCAAGCATTTATTGTTTGGGTGGTTTGGTAGTAGTCTTTATACTATGAATAACCTGAAAACTAAAGAGGCAGACGGTTATGATAAAATAGCGCAAAATTTTGATATTCCATACAAGTTAAATGAGCAGAAAAGGTTTGAATTTGCCAGCGATCTTTATTCAGACCTAATAAAAGAAAATGATATACTATTTAATACTGAAGTAAATAATGTGTCTAAAAAGAATGATCTTTTTAATATAGGTATTCCTGGTGGAATTTTCCACTCTAAAGTTTGTGTAATGGCCACAGGACAAGATATCAGATTAATTAAAGATTCACAGTCAATTGACTCCAAAATTCATTTAGGTTTTAGAATTGAAGTTCCAACAAGACAGGTAAACAAAAGATTAAGTGTACAAAATTTTGTACAGAATGGATTAATTGGTGAAAAGGAAATATATGGAATTACATCATCATTTGCTTATTTTGACAAGAAAACTAGATCCACAAGATCTAGTTTTTTTATAGGTTTAAAAATGGATTTTTCTAAAGCAATTCGATATACTAAAATTATAAATATCTTATGTGGAGACAGGATTAAAAAAGAAAGAGTTGAGGCTGTATTATCTGGCAAATCATATTTAAAAGAAATGCCATTCTTTTCAAAGCTACAGGATAAATTATCTGAATTATGTAAAGATAATTTGCAATTTATATCATCTGGAATATGTTATTCGCCGGAAATTTATGGTCAAGGAATTGTAAAGAGCAATAAAGAAAATAGATTATTTTGTGTTGGTAGGTGTTCAAGCGATGCTGCTACTCCTGCTGATTCAATTATGTCAAGTATAAATACAATTGATTCTATAAAGGAGGAAATATAAATGCCAAGAAAGAAAGTTAATTTAGAAGAACAAAAAAAGAAGTACATGAAGTTTCTACAAGAGAAAAAGTACGAGCTATTTCAGGTCATTCCTGGTCTGATCGATGCTTGCTTTGTAGAAGGTCCACCAGCGAAGATTTTATTAAAGACAGTCACAGAGGTGGATTTAAAGACGCACGAGATTACAAAAGTATCTGGGCTAAAATTTGAAGTAAAAATTATGGAATCAAAAGATTCTCAGGGAAAGCCTGTTATTATAACTGATGCGGGTATTAAAAAAATGAATATTGAGGATAGCAATAATAAAAAAGACGCAGAGGAAAAGAATCCAAATGATTTTGTCACTGTGCAAGTTGGAGATAGTGGTGTAACAAATCCTATAAATCCAGCAAAAGATGGTAAGAATGAAGATATTCTTGATATTCATATTAAGCCAAAACATATGGTATTTAAGCCAGGAGAGTAAAATGAAGATTTGTGATTTTTGTGGAGAGAGAAAATACACAAGACGTAGGAAAGTAAAGTGTACTTTTACTCCAGTTTCCAGAAATGAGAGTGAAAAAAATGCTAGGTGGGGTTGGAAGACCGTCAATGGCAGAAGGGGGAAATATCGTTATTATAATAACCCTAAGAAAGATATGTATTTTATTTTTAACATATGCGATACAGACTTGAGATTTTGTCACAATTGGATATATCATGATGTGAAAAATTACAAAAGGGTTATGGGTGTTAAAAATCACGTTAAAGAAAATTATAGTGAGATTACAACAGATAACTAGGAGGTATTTATGACCAGTTTTACAACTATAGTAAAAAGAGGACATAGAAAGTTCATAGATCAAAATTTAAAAAAGAGATCCTTTGGAGATTGTAAAAATTGTGGGAGTTTCCATTTTTTGATTTCTACAACACTAAAAGATCTGAAATCAAAAGAAGAATTGGAGATGTTAATATGCGAGGAATGCTACAATACTTTTTTGTTTGGGAGCGAGATATGAGTAAGGAATTAGATTCTGTCTTGGGTGCGGAGGAAAATTTCTTTGATGAAGACTCTAAGCCGAGCCCGTGTAGACAAATTACAGTAGATAAAGAAAATAATCTAATTATACTAAAGTTAGATGGAGTAGAGTTATTTAAACAATCAATTTCTAAGCTTGATAATGAAATAGAAGATCAGTTTCTTAATTTCATATTAGATGCTTGGAGAAATGAAAAAACCGAAGTTTTAAAAACTGAACTGAAAATGGGAGTTAGTCAATGAAAGTTTATATTACTGACACTAAAGAACATATGGATTGTAAAATTATCAAGGAAAACAATAAAACTATTTGGATTGAACTTCCAAATAAAGATATCGTAAAGAGACATAGAATAAAACATAATATTAAAGGAATTTTAACTATAAATCAAATTGAGGTGAAAAATGAAACAACTTCTATTGACAATTCCTAGGATGATGGAAGAAGTACTGAAGAAAGTTGAGCTAGAAGATATAAATGCTTCAGATAATAGAAAGAAGGAGACTAAAAGATTAATTGCTAATTTAAAAAATATTACATCAGAAATGAAAGACATAGCTGAAGGACAAGATAAAATCTCAAATGATAGCTTGTTTAAATTGTTGGGAGATGTTAAGGATCTGAAGGGAATGACTTCTCAGATGGATGAAGATCAGATAGAAAAGTTGAAGAATTTTTCGCCAGAACTTGGAGATCTTCTAAAATTTAAAGATTCTCTGGAGGGATTGTCGAATCTTGACGAAGCAATGAATGTTCTTAGTCCTAGCAAATCACTTAGGGGGGAGGAGGACATTGAAAAATCAACCGAATCACAGTCCCAAGCGGATAGAGCTAATCCAACAGAAGAACAAGACTGATTGCGGCATAGCTTGTGTAGCTATGCTGTGTGGAAAACTTTATGAAGTTGTAAAGCCATTTTTTAGTAAAATTAATGGTGGCATTTATCCAGATGATGTATTAGAGGTAATAGAAAAATTGGGTTTTGGCTGGAAGGAATTTAAAAGACTTCCCAGAAAAGGAAAGGCTCTGGTTGCTCTCAAATGGAAGGAAGAGGGGCTTGCTGGTCATTATATTGTTTGGGATTGTGAAAGGAAGCAATTTTTGGATCCAAAGTTCGGATTAATAGAAAAAGATGAAATGCTTAGGCTTTGTACAATAGATTATATTTGGAAAATTGAGGAGAGAAAATGAGTTTTTGTTATGAATGTGGTCAGACGCTAACTACTTCTGGCTGCTCTTGTAAAGGTCAATCGGGGGCTTGGAATTCTTGTTATTATCCATTAACTTGGGAATGGCCACAAAAGGGGTGGGAGTGCCCGAAGTGTGGCAGATGTTATTCTCCTACAACTATAATGTGTTTTTATTGTGGGAATTTAAAGGAAACAGATGAGTAAATTTATAAGTGGCACCCCAAAAAAAGTCAGAGAGGCAATTAAGTGGCTTAAAACAAAGCCGAGAACATCTTGTAACTATTGTCAAAAAGATTCAAGACAATTTAAATTTTTATGGATAGACCCTTTTTTAAATGTTCTTTGTGGCTGTCCAGGCTATCATTATGCTTTAATGATGGAGTGTAGTGAATGCGGAAGTTATAAAGAAATTGCTATGGGGTCACACAGTATAAGGGCATATTGTCCCAACTGTTTCTTATAAAATCATGAAATGATTAATAAATTAAAACTAAACAATTGCGAGATGTTAAGAATAGCCCTTTTGTAAGTTTATGATTTTATTAAATTATCAGGAGGTTTCACATGCCAGTGGTGAATAAAAAAGATAAGGTGCGTGAGCGCATTGACAAGATAAAAAGAATAATGAGAAGTGTTCTTGAGAAAAGACTGAATCAAGAGCCATTTCCACAACAAAATGAAATTGAGAAAATAATAAAGAAAATATGGAGTTCAAGCGATGCCATCAATAAATAGTAAAAAAAGATATATATTTAAAAGTATTCAAATAACCTACAAGCATGATGCCTATGATGTATTTACTGAGGGAATAAGAGCATTAATTGGAGAAGTACCCAAGTCTTTTTTGCTCAAGTGTGATTGTGGAATTAAGGTAAAGATGACAAAACATCTGTTTGGACCGTCTGATTTTATTAGAACATGTCAGTGTGGAAATATAAATGCAACTTATTGTTGTAAGACCGACAAAGACTACTTTAATATTTCTTTTTAATTGATTTGCTTTTTACTAATAATTTCATATTTAACAAAAGAAATGCTCTTATGTAATATTTTAATAGGAGGGCTGATGCCAGTAATTAATTCAAAAGAGTCAAAGACTGACCAGATAGCTGAAGAAATAAGTAGAGAGTTAGAAAAAGCTGGTGATATCGTAAATAGGAAAAGAATAAAGATGATAATTCGAAAACTATTTGAGAATAAAATAGATGCCAGTAATTAATAATTCAAATAATATTACAGATGCTGAAATAGAAACAGCCTTAGGAAATACTAAAAAAATGGAGCGTTTAATAGACAAAGTTTTTCGGGCCATGCTAAAACAACCAGAATCTAAGTTAAAACAATTGCGACAGAAGATGATTCCGTTTTCCAACGTGATGGATGATGACATAGATGGACAACGAAGAGCCCTTAAATCTTTAAAGGAGTTCCTAAATAATAAATAATTTTAAAGAATTTCAAGATTTCATGAATCAATGTTATGACGTTTATAAATACATAAGTAATGTTGAGTGGGAGAATATCTTTATAAAAGGTGATAAAATTGGACGTGCAGCAAATATAAGATTTTATAATTCTTTTGGCATTATAGGATTGATAGAGTTGGATAAATATCATAATGAATTTGATTTGATGGGAAAATCGGTGTCTATTAAGTATTCTAAAATAAGAGAAATAAGAGGTGAAAAGACTATATTAAAAGGATCTGAAATATACATATGGGAGGAGTAATATGCCAGTTGTAAATAGGGTTAATCGCTATGTTGAGTTAATAATACGTGACAGGGTAGTAGCAAAGTCTAGTATTTTTGATTTACAAAAGCCTCTTTTATATGTTCATAAGCTAAATTTTCATATTTCTGGATCAATAAAGTCTAAAGAAATATCTGTTTGGATGACAACACCAACATATTTCATGATTGTCCCAAAGGCTCAAATTGTTTCTTATAGAAGCTTCGTTGATGGGAGTAATTTGTTAATTACAGATATTACGTTCGGATGTGACGGTACATATATAACATTTGAATTGCCAAAATTTCATAGTGTTGTTAGAAATTTAAAAAAAGGAAATGGAATTCTTATTCCATAGAAAAAAAGATGATTAATAAGATTTTAAAACTTGCCGAATATTATGATAAAACATTACAATTCCACAAGGCTGACGAAGTTAATGAAATTCTTATAAAAATGGCATTAATAAAAGAGGCACAACTGTCTACTTTAGAACCAGAATTTCGCACTACAGTTTCTACTATAATGTCTGAGCTTCAAGCATTGGGTTGGAAGCCCAGAGTAGCTTCTGGTAGAAGATCAATTAAAACACAAATAGGAAAATTTCAAAAAGGATATTCTGTAATATTTGGGACTGGAGCGCATTATTTAGGATTGGCAGCAGATATAATTGACAAACGATATGGTTGGAAGGTAAAAGGTAATCATAAATTTTTCCAAGACCTTGGTAAGATCGCCCAAAAGCATGGGCTAACTTGGGGTGGGAAGTGGAAAAGCTCTTATCCTCCACATGGAGATGTTGCTCATGTTCAGGCACCAAGTAAACTAATATATAAATTTCAAAAAGACAAAAGAATTCATATTCTTCAAGATTCTATGTCAGGTTTGGGAATTTCTGTTCAAAAAACTGGACAGCAAGACGAGCAAACAAAAAGAGCATGGAATGAATTAAGAAATATACTAGCGCGTGAATCTGAGGGTAAAATTACTTTGCCAGAGCTTTCAGTAAAGACCGCAAAGGTAGGCGCAAAATATGCTCAATATTTAACGATGATGCGCCAAATAAAATTAAATAAGCGCACAAAAAAGAATTTAAAAAGAATGTCTTTGATGTTTGGAAAAGATGTAAGGTATCTTTGGAAAGATCCAGAGATGAGTCAAGCATTGAGAAATAATGAAAAGATATATGAAATACAAGAAATAATGAAAAGTAAAGGTATTTATAAAGGAAAGCTTGACGGAGCGTGGGGCAAAAAAAGCAGTGAGGCTTGGCAGAGGTTTGCAAAGAAATTTCCTTCTGCTGAAACTGATAGAATGCAAAAGGAAATAGAGAAGACATTTGCTTAAAGTGAGGGAACAACATCTTACCAAAAAAAATAGTAAATAAATTCTTAAATAAAATGGAGCAAAAAATAAAGGATCTTGATAATCCTGGATTGAAAAACGCTCTGGAGATTCTGGAGAAAAAGGAGAATTGGGTTCTTAAAGATTTAGTAGAAATAAAAATAAATCCACATTTTAAAAACATTACTAATTTAAATATGTGGGTAGAGTCTAGACAAAAGACTAATAAAGAATTGGCTTTGATACAAAATCTCTACTTAGTAGAAGAACTAATTAGGATGTTAGAAAATATAGATGAGTTTAAAGATGACTTAATAGATTTTCAGTATTGTCATGCCTATATTAAAAGAGCATATGATAAATCAAAAGCAATTAGAGTTGAAAATTATAAACCGAAAGGAGAAAGTTAATGAAAATTTTTGTAGAAATGACGGAAGAAGAATATGATAAGTATAGAGAATATTTATATGAAAAAGAGTTTGAGAGTATTTCAGATACTGATCCAGAAGAACTAGAAGAGGCAAGGGTAATTGAGGGACTTAAGAAAGTTATTAAAAATTCACAATATTTAGAAAGACTTGCTCCAAGAAGAAAATATGGTGTGGGATGTTTCGAAAGAAGTGATGTTGCTTTAGAAAATAATCTTAGCGAGCGACAAAGAAAAAATTTAGAAACGGTTTTGAGAAAGCCAGATGAGGAGAATATGAATGAAGAAGAAACTAATATGGGCAACACATAATTGTTTATTACACCCAATAGCAGGATTATTTTGGCTAGCAGGATTTAAGTTTATCGGAGATATAATACACGAGCTATTATTATTAGATATCTCTGAAGAGAATAAAGATTGTAAATAAGTTCATTAATAAAAATTGGGAGAAAAGAAATGAGTGAAATAGAATTAGAAATGTGGCGATTGTTAAAGCAAGCGAGTCTTTATACTGATCCTACACAAGTGGATCCAATTGGACCTATGGCTCCTACACAAATAGATAACAAATTAAAAAAACAATGGGAAAGAGGTGAAACTATATTACAAGATCCTTACGGCCCTCTTGATTCTACAAGGCATTCTCTTGAATTTGATCCCACAGAACTAAAGCAAGAAAGAAGTCCTGATGTCTCAACAAAAGAAGTTAAAATTGATCCTTCTGATACCAAAATGGTAGAAGTTGATTCTTTTGGAAATATAAGAGATCCAAAAGGCAAGGGGCTTGATTCAAGTGAGACATCAGAAATGAAAAATCCTGACTATGTTGATAAGATGGATACACCCGCTGGCACGATTTTTTTATATTTAACTAATATGCCAGGCACAAAAGATGTTTGGGCGAAGGTGGTACAAAGAGGGATTGAGGAGCCAGTAGCTCTCACTATAATACCATATAATGAAAAAGAACAGAAATACTTTTTTTCTTTATTTGATACTCAAAAAGGTGGAGAAGAAGAATATGCTGGAAGAATGCTAATGCGGCGATTTCTAAAAAACAATAGTATTCTTACTGATAAGGCATGTGATATTACTTTTGCGCCGCCTGAATTTACTGAGAAAGAAAAAAAATATTTTGGCAATCCCGAGAATGTTTTTGATAATTTATTAAGGACAGATCCTCTAGGGAACGGAGGTTTTAGAAATGTTTATGATTTAGGAGATTTTGTTCTAAAGGTTGCCAATAATTATAATTCATTTGCAAAAGCTAGAGAGGCAAATCAAATAGAGGTTAATCACCAAATTAGACAAGAGTTTCCAGATCTTACAGTTAAAACATACAAACAAGCGCCGGATTTTGCTTGGATTATTCAAGATAAGGTAGAGCCATTAGAATCGAAAGATGAATTTTATAGTTTTTTTCCCGCAGCCGATTCTCCGAGATATTTCTTTGATTTAGTTGAAGATTTAGATAATATGAAAAGAGAAGATTATGAAAAGAAATATGATAATTTATCAATTAGATTTGGAACCATGGTTAAGAAATTTGATCTTTCAGATTTAAAACCGGCTAATTTTGGCAAGTCTAATGGAAATTTAGTAGTATTTGACTTAGCAACAAGAAACTTTCTTAGAGATTCTATTAGTACAGCGGGATCTAAAGAGATAGGCTTAAGCATGGCATCAATTTTAAAAGAAGGAAATCTAAAATAAAAATGCCTGTAATAAATAAAACTAAAAATAGTATTAAAAGTTTACAAAGAGAAATACAAAGATATAAAGAAAAAGAGACATGGACCGGAAAAGAAATAAAAGAATTTTGGACCAAATATTTATTATGGAGAAAATTATCTGATGAATAGCACAAATGAAATAGAATTAGACATGTGGCTTGAGTTAAATAAAACTGCGAATGATCAAGGTGAAGTTCGCAGTTTTTATGCTGATAAGGAGAAATATTATGTTCATATTTTACCAAAGGGTGAAACAAATATAAATTTTCTCTGTAAAAATGAAAATGGCGAAGAGTTAATATCTTGGTCAGCATTTTATAATAGCCCGAATAAAAAATTTGAATTAGCAGTTAGTCCAACCTATTTATCTAATATAGATTGGTTTCCTGTAGGAAATATGTTTTCTTTCTCTATTCAAGATTTCCTCGACACTTACAATTTAGATCAAAATCAAGGATATCAATATAATCCAGTACAATATCAAATACCAGATTTTACCAAAGAAGAAGAAAAATTTTTTGGTGATACGGCAGAAAATCTTTTTGATGACGGCTATCTAGAGCAAAATTGGCTTGGTCAGGGAGGCTTCAGAGAGGTGTATGATTTAGGAAATTTTGTTTTAAAAGTTGCCCATGATGAAAATTCTCTATATACCGCAATAAAGGTTAATGAGTCCGAAGCGAACCACGAAGCTCATCAAGAATTTCCAGAACTTACAGTAAAAACATATAAACATGATCCTAATTATGCTTGGATTATTCAGGACAAGGTAAAAGGTCTTTCTGATTGGGATGATGCGAAGATATTAAAATATTTTAATTTAGCAGATGATGATTTTATTCGGCTATCTGGCAGAGAATGTGAGAATAAAATATCAGAAGCTCTAGATCAAATAATAAAGGGATTCAAAGATATTGATAATTTAAAAGCAAAAAGAATGATAGAAAAGGGACGAGCGGAAAATTTCAACAGAACCAAAAAAAATATTTATGATCGAAAGATAGGACATTTTGATCCTAAAATAATACAGTTGGCAAAAATGGTTATGAAGTATAATATAGATCGTGACGATTTCAAACCTTCTAATTTTGGCGAGACTGCCGATGGGCGCATTGTAGTTATTGATCTTGGAACACATTATTCAATAGGAGTTCTCTGATGTCAATAGAATTAGATATGTGGCTTATTTTAAAACAAGCAGAACGACAAGAGGGGTCTCAAATCGATACTATTTATGTAAATGGAAAAGAATTAAAGATTTATATGGAAAGTGTTCCCAATTCTCAAGATGTTAATTTCTATGCTATATCTTCTAGTGGACAAAGAGTAGTAGAACATCCATATTTATATGATGAAGTTAGGGGCACATTAAGACCATTAGGCCCACCGCAAATGGCAAATAGCTCAACGCAGGCATTTATAGATCACACAAGTGTATTTAATAAAGCTGTACATAACTTTTTAGTAAAACATAATATAAAAGAAAGAACGTATGATCAGCCTGATTTTAAGCAGCCACAGTTTTCTGACGAGGAAAAGAAACTATTTAATGAGGATATATTCGAGAATCTTGAACATATGGACCCAATCGGAGAAGGAGTATTTAGAAAAGTATATGACTTGGGCGATTTTGTTCTTAAAGTTATTCACGGCCTCCGTTCTTTATATACAGCTAGGAAGGTTAATGAATCTGAGGCGAACCACGAAGCTCATCAAGAATTTCCAGAACTTACAGTAAAAACATATAAACATGATCCTAACTACGCTTGGATTATTCAAGATAAGGTTACCCCATTGCGTTACGGGGATGAGCAAAAACTATATAATTATTTTGGTGTCCAAAAGGACTTTTCTTCTGCAGCGTCATTTGAACACGCACTTTCCCCAATAATGATGCAGTTGCGAAGAGTTGAAAGAATGAAAAAGGATAAGTATGTAGAAAGGGGTGGCGAATATTACGAGGACTTTATGGAAGAATCGGTTTATGGTCATCCGAGACTAATTAGATTGGCAAAGATGGTTATGAAGTATGATATGGATTATGGAGATTTTACAATATCTAATTTTGGTGAGACCGCCAACGGCAAAATTGTAGTTATTGATTTTGGAACGCATTTTTCAGCAGGTAGATTGTAAACAGTATGGTAAAAATGATATGCCAGTAATTAATTCAAAAAACATTCTCGAAAAAATAGAGATTAATAAAAAATTAATCAGATCAATTATTAAAAATAAGGACAAGTCAAAAAGAAGATTTATCAGAGTTAAAGTAGCAAGTAGATTTAAAAGAAGCATACTAAAGAATATTTATCGACGTAGAGTAAATCGTAGAACAGGAGTTAGACATTATGGTAAAAAATGAAATAGAACTAAATATGTGGCTTTTATTAAAACAAGCAGATGAAACAGAAGATATGGGCAAAGAAGAATGGAATGAGCAAGAAGAGCAAGAACAAGAATATTTTGGCGATACTAGGGCAAGTATAGAGTATGATATGTTTGAGTTATTAAAAAAAGCAGATGCCCAAGAAGAGTTTTTCAATGAAATGGAAGATAGAAGACAATTTGAGGAGCAATATGAGGAAGAGATTGACGAAGAAGATAATCGAGAAGTTGTAGATTATCTCGAAGGGGATTTTTTAGATCGTTTTATAAAATATATAGGAAATAATAATGCCGAGGCCACTTATTTGATGGCACTTCATGAGGCCAACATGGCTGGAAAAACAATCAAACATGGACAAACAAGAATAGGAATATTATTAAATCCTGATTATGTTTTAAAAGTAGGAAAATATAAGCTATCACTAGAAGAAAATAAAATGGAATCTCAAATTGATCCATATTTTTTTCCAAAAACTGTTTTAAGTGATCCAAATTTTAGATGGATTGTGGTAGAAAGAATAAAGGAAATGGAAGATAATTATAAACAAGAGTTTTTCCCAGAATTAGTTTCTAATAATTTTCCCAGAATACCAGAATTTTTATGCGCATTGGAAGATATTAATGATCCTGAATATAACAAAGCAAGATCAGTAAAACCGGGAAAAAATTTACAAAAAATTTTAGATTTTATGAAGCAATATAACTCAAGAGGTATAGATTTTCATCAAAATAATTTAGGGTTTGTTGAGAGAGATGGAAAAAAAGAATTAATTTTAATAGATGGAGGATTCCATATTCCCCTGTGTGGACTGTAAAGCAAATGAAAAAACTTAAAAGAATTTATCCTATGCCTGGCATTTATCATTTTATAAAGAAAATAAAAGAAAATATGACTCAAGAACAACTCAACTCACTATACATGGTAGAGAAACCTTGGCATGAAGCTGACTTGCTTGATCAAAGGATTACAAGAGAATATGCCTACAATAAATAAATCAATAAAAGACCAAATCGGAAAATTAATAAATAAGAAAACTCCCCAAGATTTTATCGTTGGAATATATGGGGAGAAAGTATAACCATAGAAGATATACCACGGCGGTTTAAAGAATGGAAAAAATTACTCAGAAAAACATAAGAGAATATAAAACTTCTTTTAAAAGATTATATAAATAACGTATAAACATACTATATAAAATAACTAAATATATGTATAATATACGTATAACCACTATATACCACTCTTACCCACTTTATACCACTCTATACCATAAATAAACATATAAAATCATTAAAGAAAAATCCGTAAATCCTTTTACTACAAAATTTCTACAATAAATCTACCAGAAGTCTATACCCTCATTGGGTGGGCGAAAAACAGGCTGGCCAATCAGCGTGATCCCTGTAGCCCCCATAGTAACGGTAGTTAGCAAGATCCATGCCAACTTTTTTTTGGCATAAATCTCGCAATAGTTACCGACTTAGCAAGAATCATGCCAGAAACTTGGCATGATTATCGCATCCCGTACCCTGCTGGAGTACAACACCGAAATCTGCCAAGTTCCTGAAATCATTAGGGAATTTCCCCATTGGATCACCCAGCGGGCAAAATCACCCTTTGGAACGTTTGAAAGCGAAATTTGTGATGAGAGAGAGAAGGGTGGTATGTATCTTGTGGTATGTCTTGTGTACCATGGGGTTTATATCATGTGGATTCTTTGTCCATCACTGGGACTGGGTTTAGCCAACCTACGAAGGTCTTGTTTCGCAAGGGGTCTGATGCGTCCAGCATGAGCACTCCACCTATAGGCGAGATGCCATCCCACGCTAGCACCCGTGCCTACGCACCCGTATCCACACGGGTACACGCGCACGGGTATGTACCCACATGTATGTACACGTACCTGTACACACGTTATGCGTGATCCTTATAGGGTTCAACCGTCTCGACCCGGCGTTGCCAAACGGGACGACTTTGATCTGACAACAGGAGAATACCAACATGGCTATCAACATCAACAGCAAGTCGGCGACCAAGAAGGCTTCCAAGGCGGAGAAGGCGGAGCAGAATCTGACCGCCTTTGAGGCGGTCGCCCCCCATGTCACCTGCCAGAGCGTGACCTTCACCTTCACGGATGACGAGACCGGGGAGACCTACGAGGCGGAGGCCCCCGTGGGTGGGGTCATCAACACCTCCCCGCTGAAGGGCGGCGACGGCAAATCGGAGGGGTTCTGGTACGGCGGCACCGTGGTGCTGAACACCCCGCACGGGGAGGTCCGCTTCAACCCACAGGGCAACTGCTTCGTGAGCGGGTCGAAGGACGCCAAGAAGGCCCGTGCCGCCAAGGCCGCCCGTAAGAAGGCCGCCGAGGCCCAGCGCGAGTAGTCTTCGCCCTGCTGCTCTGTACTCCTCATAAAAGCATCGCCTTTAGGCACCCTTCGGGGTGCCTTTAGGTGTTAGTGGAGTCGTCTGCAGTATCTTCACATTACCTTGGAACCACTGGGGGTTTTCAGGTGTGTCTAATCCCGCATGGGAATACCCAGTATTTTTCTTGTATCCTTGTAGGCCCCATAGGTCTAACGGTGTATAATGTGGTGGTAGGGTGAAACCTATCCATTCAGGCTACGTCAGGGGTTTAACCCTTGTGCGTCTGGAATCGTACTCCAGCACTCCCGTCGTTTTAGGTGGGTACACCGGACCTATGGAGTCTTACGTCGTTCCACAGGAGTCGGGGTGCCTTTAGTCCGTAGTGGAGTAATTTGCAAATATTATTCCATCTCTACAACACGGGGAGAATGTTATGTACGCTTCTTTGCTCAAGGGTCTTGGGGTTGACGTGTTTGCTGTTAGTAGTGATGGGTGTCTCGTGGTGTCGAGGTGCGGCATCGTGTGGAACTTCACCTGTGAGGACGGGATCTACGAGGGATCCCACGAGGCGCTGGACCCTCCGGGTACTGGAGTGATGTTCGTCTGTACCACGGCCAATTCCGCCGTGGAGTTGGTGGAGAGCCTCGTGGAGAGCGTACAGATCTACCGCGATGACAAATGATACTATTGGCACCCTTCGGGGTGCCTTTAGGTGTTAGTGGAGTAGGTTGCAATCTCTCCACAACGCCCTAGAACCTGCCGGGGTTTCTAGGTGAGTATAAACCCGCATGGGGTATGCCGGTGGTTCCATAGGCTAGGATGCCCGTCTTTGTGGGGATGCTCACGGGAATGGGAGGCTATAAGCAAAGTCCTAGTCCTATGGAGCCTTTAGTACGTAGAAATGTGGCTAGGGAAACATAGACGGAATTATACTTCTTCCTACCAAGACGAAGTATACAGGGATCATGCCCCTGCTGGTCAACCAACCAGAGATAACATGTCTTGGCCCACCAGAGGTATTGGTAACACCCAACTGGTTTGGATTCGATGCCAACATGACCACTGCCTAGAAGCACCCTTCGGGGTGCCTTTAGGTGTTAGTGGCTTAGGAACGCGACTGAACAACAGTTGACGATTGCCTGTTGGCCACATGGGTAAACCCTTTGGATTGTAACATACAGGAGAGTTAATGCTTGTAACATAGTCCCACTCTACAGGACGCCCCAAAGGTAGAGTTACTTGTACACTTGAGGGATGTGTACAGGTATCTGAGGAACCTCAAGGAAAGGCTTTCCACAAGCTTAGTACGCTAGGGCATCACGGGAGTCCCTAGATACCGAAAGAAGTTCTTGCCTTCCAACAGTATGGCAAGACGCCTAGTGGAAAGGCCCTCCAGCAGTGGGGGCCTTTAGGTCGTAGTAGACCATTTTGCAATTTCCAGCCAAGGAGAAAACCATGTTGAAGCCCTACAAGGAACTCTGTGCGATGACCAACGACCGCTGCTGCATCTGTAAGGCTTGGTTGGTCAAGGGCCGCATCAAGAAGGTGGACGGCAAGAAGATGTGCAAGGAGCACCCGACGCCGGGGCTCAAGGAGTAGGTTTTACATCCTACACAAGCATCCAGATTGTGTAGGCTCTTCGGAGAATAAAAGCTGGAATGTGTAAACAAGGTTCCCTTCGGGGAGCCTTTAGCACGTAGTAACTTTAATTGCTCTCTACTTGCTGGGGCTGGGGACTAGCAAGAGAGTATAAGTCCCAGAATACATATCATCTACTAACAGGGCTTCCAGTGATATATAACTGGGTAAGTCTGGGGTAGCTGCGGCTAACTGAGTACCTGATGAGATAAATAAAATTCCTAAAGGCCATGTTCGTGTGGCCTTTAGGACGTAGTGGACACATATACCCGATTGTATTCATGAGGGTGGAACATTTGGGTCATCACAAGTGGAGTGAGTACGGTACGGTGCTCAACATCCTAATGACCCTAGACGATTCCCAGGAGTATGTCTACTCCGTTTATTGGCACCCTTCGGGGTGCCTTTAGGCAGTATGAGACCAGTAAGGCCCGATTGGATACATGAGGGCACGGGCATAGAGGTTAATACATAGGACTCTATCACTGCAGGGGTAGACAACCTATAATGACCCACGATAGCCCAGTTAAGTTCCTTGGAATATGTTAAGGCGGTGAGTATATAGTCCCTATGTAAAACTTATGCTAGCGTGAGTCTACATATACTACGAAAGCCACTTAATAAAAGATTCCCCTAGAGGCTACCTTCGGGTAGCCTTTAGGACGTAGAACTCTGAAGAGCGGCTGTCTTAGGTTAATGGCATACCTTAAGATGGCGTTAGAGTACTGTAGTAGGACAAGCCATAACCTACAAGCAGACCGATAAGTAGCAATGGTGTTTACGCTACACTTCAGAATACACCCTTCCTAAATAACGGGTCAAGTGGATGGCGCTATCCACTTGGCCTTTAGGTCGTAGTGGTCCTTTGGCCCACATAACAATATGCCGGGAGGCTTCGGGGAAAGGGAGTGCGTAGATAGAAATAAGATTACCCCGTCTTATATTGCTATCTACAAGTACACATACGAAGTCAAGCTCTGGTAAGTGTACTTCTCCCGTATTCTTGACTAAAGTGTCCTAGCACATACCGTGAGACGGTACTACTTTTCCCAACAACTAGAGATTTTGTTGGGAACTTGATTGGCTACCTTCGGGTAGCCTTTAGGTAGTAGTAGAAGGGTTTGCAACAGTGATAGCCAACAAGCATACCAACAAAGTGTAAAATAACGCTATCACAACTCGCAAGTCTAAATACTATGCTACCCAATGTTTGCACCGTGTTGGGAAATCTAGTTGCCATAACAGAAACGTCAGACCCACAAGGCTGACTTACTATGTATAGGAAACGGTACTAGGGGCCTATAGCTCAGATGGTAGAGCAACTGGCTTTTAACCAGTTGGCCGTAGGTTCAATTCCTACTGGGCTCACATAAACCTGGCGCTGTAAAAGGATACAACTTGAAAGTGGCCAGCAACCTCCCCCTAGACTTTAAAGGGATTTCACTAGGAGGAAAGTATTTAAATCCCCACGATACACAACGGACCAGCGATTGTGTATATGACTCAAACTGGTATCACTACAACGGAGAATAACATGGAAGCATTGATTGCTGCCCTATGGGTAACAGCATACATTACATACATGGTGATCGCCATAAGGAGAACATAAGGAGCCTATAGGACGTAGTAGACGACTTGGCACATAACTTGCTATGTGTTTGGGGGTTGCTCCAGAAAAGCTGGTACGGAACTTGCTATATAGAAGAGGGGGTGCCCCACGTACCAGAACTAATTTTTCAACTAGAGCTGCATAAGTGACTGCCTGACTTGGGCGGTCTTTAGGTTGTAGTAAAACAAACTACGGAGATACCATGGAAATCACCGTCTACAGCAATAACAAGATCATCAGCAACAATGGTAGGCTGTTCCTCGCTGCCAATAGCCTGGTGATGAGGGGGTTTCCCCCGTCGTCAGGCTATGTCTACAAGGATGGGCGAAGGGTTGGCAACTACGACACCAACCCGATTAATGGCAATGTCGAGATCGGCATGACCGACATGTCTGGGATCGTGGCCGAGAATAGCAGCATGTTCTCCCTGATCCAGATGCTGCTGTGTAAGGTGACCGACAGCCGTGCCAACTCCAAGAACAACGCCAACTACAACACCGACTTGGACAATCTGAAGTTGGCGCTGCTCGGGGTAAGGCCCTACTGCTAGAAATACGGAACGAGGCTTCCAGAGATGGGAGCCTTTAGTACGTATGAGGGTTGCTAGCGAATTGGAGATCGTAACTCCTTAGGTTCCAAAGAGCCTGACTGGTATTCCTTGTGAAACTCCGAAAGAGTTTTGCTTGGTGTCTTCGCTTAGTTATGATGGGTAAAGAGTACAATCGCCCTGTATTCTGCCATTGTAAGTTTTGTAACACACTTGAAGTCTTTTTTGGCGGGCCATGTCAATTGGGATTTGGGGTGTGTTTTCAAGATAATTCTCACCTAAGGGCTCCCTCATGATCAGGGGAGCCTTTAGGACGTAGTACAACATTTTGCAAGGAGGGTCTATCATGAAGTATGACATCATCATTCTGTGCCTCAAGGTTGTCATGAGTATGATGCCGCAGACCAAAAACAGTGAGCTTCAGGAGGCGCTTGAGGACACTCGTGATAGCCTGAACCGACTTCGTACCCTCATACAGTAAAGGAGATGCCTATGGGTCACCTTCGGGTGGCCTATAGGTCGTAATAGACCATTCAACAATTAACAGGAGAGTATAATGGCGTATCGTGGTAAGAGGAGCTTTTTCTTCTACGGTTTCTGGATCAGCATTATCGCATTGGCGTTGGTGGGGGGCTCGGCTCTGTATCACAACACCAACAGCACTTCCGAAGCGGTCACCAAGACTGCCCACTCGGCCAAGGAGGGGGTGGCCAAGACCGCCAAGGCGGTGAAGAAGGCGCTGGACAAGTACAAGAAGGAAGAGGCCAAGAAGGAGGAGGTCAAGAAGGGGGGCAAAAAAAACAAGCGTTAGATGAGGCGCTCAAGGGTTTGGACAGTGTGTCGAGGGGTATTGACAGGGATGGGTGGAAGGTAGACAGGCTGCTCAAGAAAAAATAATAACAACTCCTAGGGGCTACTCGGTAAAACGGGTAGCCTTTAGGACGTATATACGGACAATGCCGAGATGGCGTCCATTCTTGTAGTACGATCCTATAGGTTACATTACTTCGGTCAATAAGCACCCAGCCTGGTGGCAACCAGTGCTTTTAGCGACCTTATAACAGTGGTGTGGCCTTTAGGTGGTAGTAGAGCAATTTTCCTTGATACGCCTTCTGAGGACTGCGACGAAGGATGGAGAGAGGGGGTTGCGACGTGCCAAGGCTTCCCAGAGATCTTGGTAGTGATACAAACTGGGACCAACGTGCTAAGACTGCCTAGAGATCTTAGTAATGATACAAACTGGGAACATCGTTCTAGAACTGCCCAGAGATTCTAGAGTATGATATGAACTGGGAACATCGCTTTAGAACTACCCGGAGATTCTAGAGTATGACACAAACCGGATTATCCTCCCCTAGACTTTTCAGAGTTTCACTAAGGGAGAGTACGAAAACTCTGCGTTTCATGACGGGCCAGCGATCATGATAGCGACAATCCGAGTTAGGGAACTTGGAGGTTCAACTGGCATATGTTAACACCAGATCAGGAGAGTGTTATGAAGACCAAGATGGTGGAGATGAATGGACAGATGGTAAGGGTAATGGTTTGTGCCCCTTCCCGTAGAAGGGCGACAAGTTCTATTCAGTCTCGTGGTAGTAAGATGACTCCTCTCCGAATGGACAAGAAGCCAGGGCGTGATGCTCTGTCCTTTGTGCTACCTTTGGTGACACAAGTTCAACGGCATCTTTCCTTGATCCCCATTGATAAGGGGGAGTTGGAGAGGCGTTCTGCCCTTTCTGCGACGGCTTTTATTGCTGTCTTGGATTACATGGTCGAAACTAAGATGGCAAATATGGATAGTGATGGTGTCACGTTTGGCTCCATCGTTGTCCGTTAGACATAGGGGAATCCCCAATAGGAGTTTGCCGGAAGTAATGGCGAATTCCATTGGGGAATTCCCCGCTTTTTTTCTTATATATACCGTTAAACTCGGTAGTAGTAGGATTACTGTCATATAACGAGCGAGATCTTTTATGGCTTCTTTGTGAAGCCATTAGGACATAGTGGACCATTTTGCAAGGAGATTAGCAATGCCATACAAGTTTTCAATGGTAAATAGTAGGGATTGTTCTGAGGCGGGTGTTTGTGCCATGTGTGGCAATCGTTTTTCGAAGGATTGGTCTTATGGTGGTGTTGGCAAGGTATGTGAGACTTGTTTCGATAAAAGATATAACTTGGACTTAGTAATGGCGGGGCTCATCAGGAATATTGTTCTAATTTCCGATAAAAACTACTCCAAGGGATACTCGTTTACCGCTGAGGCATGTATAGATGGTCATTAAACTCCGATTTCCATGCCTTGTGGTAACTGGAGTTACTGTGATGAGAACAGGGCAATGCCGCGTAAGGTGCCATTTTCTGTGCCAATTGGTTGGCGGGAGTTAAATGATTTGTACAACTCCCACTGTAAGTCCTGTTTCTGCATGGATTACTGGGGTTAGTAACATGATGGAAATTCTTTGTTCTATATGGGCTATGATGTATGTGGCTCTTATAATTAACATGGTCAGACAATAAGTTGACAGGAGACTGTAATGATTACCGTTCACATTTCGGAAGAGTTTGGTTATAGGGATTGGAAGTGGGAAGGCGAGCTAAAAAGCTTTGTAGAGATGTGGAACAAGGCTCAGTCCTTTGGTGTACATTGCTTAGTGCCCATTCCGACATTATTTCCGGGTGCTATCCTTGAGGATGGTCCACTTAGC
>Ga0080013_1000418_pt1 | contig 60082 bp, 95 predicted proteins | sample ETNvirenome_6_85_FD_69236 | JGI IMG/M metagenome (GOLD analysis project Ga0080013, IMG submission 69236) | Marine viral communities from the Pacific Ocean - ETNP_6_85 (SPADES assembly) (version 2) | ecosystem: Environmental > Aquatic > Marine > Oceanic | place: Pacific Ocean | collected 2013-06-19 | reverse complement strand
TAGCTGCTGAACTAGCTGCAATGCTAAACTCAGATAAACCTTGGTTGTCATCATTCTGACCAACTTTACCGATCGGTCTTAGACCGAACGCTACTGTTTGATTTGCCATGATGGCCTCCTTATTGACCTGCCCTTACGGGCCTCCAGTCATTGTTAGTTTATCTTTAAGTGGTTGGGAATCGTTAAAAAATTAACTTTTCTTTGAGCCACCAAAAGTTACGCGAGATTGTCTATCGATGTCGATAGGCATACTCTGGTGTTGCTCCTTTAACAGATCTTTATCCAACGCTTCGACTTTGTCGTTATGTTGTTTGGCGTAATATTCGCCACGTTGTTTTACGATCTCGTCCGGTACCCTTGCAAGTAAAAGGCCTCCAACTCCGATCACACCCTTGTATTTACCGTCTTCAACAACTGGATAGTCTGAATCTGGATATTCATCTGATCTAACTAATTCATAACCAGATCGTAATCTGCCTTGAATATTTTTAGAATCATTAAATCCCAAACTTTCAGCTCTTATCCATCTGTGCTGAAATCCTGTCGGTGCAGGGGGTGCATCTAAAGATGATGGTGGAGTCCAAACTTTTTTATGAGATTCCTTTTCTCTAGTCTGACTCGCACGGGAAGTTTTTTTATCTGTACTCATATGCTTAAGCCTCCTTCGTGATTGTTAGTTGTTTCGCATACTCTTCAAGTGGCACACCTAATTTTTTAGCGATTGTAACTTGAGACGGCGTGAGTCTCACTGTTTTGCGACCAGTTTTTGTACTTCGCTTCGCTGAAGCTACTGTTTGTACAGGTTTAGTCGATTCCGTTACACTCTTCTTATCAAATTTATGAGGGAATTCAAGTCTTATTCTCTTATCAATTTCCTTATAATATTCGTCACTTGAGGGATCAAAGCCTTCTTTTTCCGTTAGCGTCTTATGAAGATCAAAGGCAGTATAAGTCATGGCATTATCTTGTCCAAACCATGTATTATTGTCTGCCCAAGCTTCTGCTTTCGGATCAGGTGTACCTTTTGAGGTCAACTGTCTAGCAAGACTTGGCTCCTTTTTCTTTGTTTCTTGTTGTTTAGCGTACTCTTCGTGTGCAGCTTTAGTCTCATTAAATTGAGCTCTTTTTACACCCAGTTCAGATATTTCAGCTAATGCAGTGGCTTCAGCGCCAAGATCATTTGCTTCTCTAGCTGCAGCTAATTTTGCTTTAGCAGCTTCCATACCGGATATAATACGCTCGTCAGTAACAGACATAAAACTTGGCTCAAGCTTCGAGATTTTAGCATCTGCTTTTTCTTTTGCTCTCATCATTCTTTCAGCATAAGAAATTGCTTCATCTTTTTGTCTCTCTGCTTCACGCCATTTTTTAGTTAACTTAGCTATTCTTTTTTGAACACCTTCAGAGTAATGCTCTAATTCTTTTTCATCTTTCGTTTCTTCTTTAATTTCTTTCGTTTCTTCTTTAACTTCTGCAGCTTTTTCTACTGCAGGTTTTTCTTCAACTACTTCTCTAATAGTAGGTTCTTCTTTTTGAACAACCTCTTTTTCTTCGATAGTAGATTCGTCTTTTTGTTCAGGGATATCAACATCCATTGCTGGACCGGAAGTATCAATATCTACTGTTTTCTTTTCTTCTTCTGGCATAGTTTCTCCTATGATTAATATTGATGAAATATATCTTCAGGGTTCTCGATGGTTGCTAAAATTTCATCATCGTTTAGCAATCTTACTTCCCCACCATCTATCAGGATTCTTGATCCTGCATATCGTGCAAAAATTACCCAGTCGCCTTTTTTACACCAAGGTCCTTCGGGAAATTTTTCTTTGTCATAACAATGTGGTCCTTGTTTTAAAACAAGTCCACACGTTGAAGCGACTTGTGATCGCTCAATAGTTTCATCGGCTAACATTAAACCACCTTTAGTTTTTTCCCCCATCTTGAATGGCAGAATCAACATTCTCCATCCAGTCGGAGTAGGTAATTTAGTTTCTTCAGAATTTTTTACTTGATCTTCTAAATTTTCTTTTTGTTTTTTAGTTTCGGTAGCCTGATATTCTTTGTAATCTTGATATTTTTCTAATAGGGCTTCTTTTTTATCGTCAGTATTATTCGTCTCTGGTGTTGAGTTTGATAACTGTTCCTTTTTCATTTTGCTCCTTCTTATTTAGCAGGTTAGAGATATCCTGTGATATTTTTAGATAGGCATGTGCCTGTCCCATCATATACTTATATTTCTCCATATTGTCAATACCACCACCTATCATAGCATCGCCAATCCGTTGATATTGTTCTTTCAAGTCTCTTTGTATCTTACTTATTAATGTTAATTCATCCATTTTCTTCCTCTTTCTTAGTTTATTTCTATTTTATAAATCCTTTGGGTATAAATTGTGAACCATAATATTTATCATAACTTTTATTGCTTACTTTGACTCCTCCTAAACTTGAGCCACCAAAATAACTACCATTATAATTTGTTTGAGCTTCTCGAATCATGGAATTACTGCCATCGGAAAAATGTTTTCTACCTTGAAGGGCCATCACTCTCGCTGAAGGACCAACAGGTTTTTTCTTCTTTTTACCTTTCAGCATTTGCTGAAGTTTCTGCAGTGATTTGTTAGACATTAGACTTTAGATCTAGCACCAACCAAAGTAATATTAGCATTAGAGCCGGTATTATCAATTGCTCTTCTACCTTTAGTTGTATTGATTGGAACGGCATGAGCTGAACCACTTGGGGGTAAACCTGAACTTGCTGGTGTTGGAGGAGTTATTCCTCTTCCGTTACCTGCACTTGTAGGTCCGTTTTTAATTAAGATAGAAGTGTTGATTCCTCTTCTATTCATTATCTGATCTCCTTACCGAAACCGTGAGTGGCTGCGCCTCTAGATTTAACACTTCCACCTGTAGATTTTAATTCTCTAACGATTCTTCTTTTCTCAGATTTTAAATTTCTTTTGCCTTTTCTTGAATAAGCTTTTTCTGCATCTACTCTTCCAAGTTCTTCTAATCTGTTTTCTCTTCTAGTGTTTTTTCTTTTAGCTCTTCCACCTTTTTTCATGTGAGAAACGTTACCACCTAACATTTCAGTCTGTGTCTCATAGTCAGCTTTTTTATAAGCGTCACTATCAGTTATAGCTTTAAGTTCTTTTTGTGTTTTAAGTTTTGAATGTGGATGTTGCGCCGTTTTGGCTGCTGTTCTTTTATCTGACATAATACTACCTATTTATTTTTCCTCGAGTACGTTTGCCCCATTTTCCATAAGACTCGTCTCGTCTATCTTTAAAAGATTGTTTCTTAGTAGACTCTTTTCCACGTCTTGCACTAATAGACTCATCTTCTCTATCTTTGTAACCTTGTTTTTTCTTTTTTGAAGCTCCACCTTTTTTGTATGGAAATCTTACATTTGATCTAACACCGTTTTGTCTCATAATTGTCTCCTTGTTCTATTTATATTATTTTTAAGTATAGTTGTCTAGCTTATTTTTTACCATTCCTAAATATTTGTGTTCCCTTAATACCAAAAACACTCGCCACGACGAGAATCCATAAATTTGTAAACCATTTGGGCAAATTCGCGAAATACTCGAAAAAGATCTCTATTTTTTTCATAGCTTCCGGATCCTCTGTCCAAACCGACCAGGCGAGTACAATTATGGGCAGTGTGAGAATCGCCAAAACGATTTCGTCTTTGTAGTCGTTTTGACGGGCCTCTAAAAGTTTGCCCTGGTAAGCTTCCTCGCCACGCGCTTGTTTTTCAGCGTGTAAAAGCTGTGCATCAGACATAGCCATTTTGGCTCTTTGTCTGTTAGCGTAAATTTTACCCCCTGCTTGTAAAGCAAGTTTTGCTAATCCGAACCAGGCCATATACTAATACCAAGTTGCTGTTTTACTTTTCGATTTTAGCATTCTTTTAGTTCCTTTAACTTCAACTTTATCGCCAGTTGGAATAACATTTCTTTGTATTCCATCAGCGTTAGTTGCCGATCTAGGATCCCACTCCAAATTTTGACTTGGAGTTTCAATATCGATGCCACCTTTTTGGTAACCATCTTTATTGATACCTAATGCTTTAATTGTATCTACTTTAGCCATTACTTCTCCTTATTTTTTACGTAATTTACCTAATGTTATAGCAAATCTAGCTCTTTGTCCAAGTTTTCCTGGCTTCTTAGCTGCTGCTTTTAACTTAGATGCTGGAATTGTCTTCCCTTTTTTGATTCCAAGGGACTTTCTCAATGCTCCAGGCTTTTTTATCGCTTTTTTTATGTTTAGCGTCATTTGTTTTCTCCTTTGTATTTTTCAATCTCAACACTTGGGATAAATTTGTCCACATTTGGAACAGATTTACTTAAAATTGTTTTTTCGATTGAGGTATCAGCTCTTAACTGAGCTAATTTTTCATTTTGATCCAACTTCTCGTCTTGAGTTTGTTGGTTCATCATTGCTTTCATACGATCAAGATTAATTCTCTCGTCATCATATTGTTTTTTTCTAAAATTATCAGCTGCTCTGAGATCTAATTCTCTTGATCTTAGTTTAGCAATTGGATCATGATCAAATTGGGAAGTTATTTTCTTTTCTTCACTCATAAATTCTTCCATCATCTCTGCAATCAAGATGGCTTTCCGTGCTTCGATTCGTTGTTGCAACATCATCATCTGCATTTGTAACTGAGGATTCTGTTGTGCCATTTGTTGCATCTGTGCAAGTTGTGGTATTTCATTTTTAAACTCTAATTCAATTTGTTCTTGAGCCATTAATGAAATATGTTCCATACAATTTTTTTCTAAGGCAGCCATAACCATTGGATTATTTCTTGCCATGTTAGTAGCCATGAAATTTAAGTGAGCTGTAATGTGTGCTCTATGATCTTGACCTGGAAACGCTTGAAAGGGTTTACCAGCCATAGCCATAATATTTTCTAACGCTGGATCAATGGGTGTTGGTTGAGGTGGTTTAACCAATAAGGTATCAATATCTTTTACACCTAAGGCTTCATACATATTTCTATACGCTTGATACATATTGTGCATCTGAGGATTTGCGACTGCCAATTGCAACTCTGTTTGCGCGAGGGAAATACGCTGAGTTTGAGAGAAAATGTTGGGATCAGCAACTGGCAGTATATCTACCCGATCATCAAAGTCTTGTTGTTTAATCATTCTTTGACCCCCAACCACATCGTACGGATATTCCGGTGGTAAATATAATTTAAATACTCTAGCTAATAATTTGAATTCTTGTTTAAGAGCTGAGTAAATTCTTTTATGTATTGCTGACATAGTTCTGCTGCCTCTTTCAAGAAGAGCTACAGTTGTTCCTACAGCTGCTTGTTGATTGCCATCGCCAACTTGTAAGTCAGCAATTGAAGCAAATCTTTGACCAGCTTGAACAACAATACCCATTAATTGTAATAAAGTTGGAGAAGGTTCTTTAAATGGTAACATCATAAATGAATCTTTTAAGTTACCACCTGGAGCATCTACATCTCTAAACTCTCCTGGTTGAATAGACTGCGCATCATCTCTAATTCTAATGCCACGCATTTTAAATCCTGCCGGTAAGTTGGAGAGCGTACCGGCATCCAATAATTGACGTAAAGCTGCAGTTGCAGTTCTTGATAGACCACCAATCATATGGATGAGACCGAAGCCATAGAAACCTAGTCCAGGTAAAAACTTAAAGTGGACAAAGTAATCTATTTTATTTTTTTTCGGATCCCCAATTTCGTAATTTCTTTTAATAGATAAAACTTGTCGTGATGATTCTTCAACTGTTACAATATATGGAATTTTAATTCCAGAAGGTTCTCCTGTTTCTTTATCAGTATCTTCAAAACCTTCTAAGTCTAAATTAATATGACATTCTAAAATAGTATAAACATCATCGTCTTTAGTTTTTCTTTGACCTTCTAATTCTCGTTCTTTTTTCTTAACATCATCTTCTATTTGAGCAGGGGTACCTAATTCTATATCTCTATAAAATCCTGCCACTTGTTGTTTTCTTAATTCGTTTTTAGAAACTTTAATTCTATGAATAATAGCTTCAGCATCTTCTAAAGAAGTAGCTGTATAAGGAACAATTAAATCATCTGCTGGAACAAACTTTGAAGTTGCTCTTTGTTCAAGTTCATCAAAATAAACTTTTTTAAATGCTGAACCTGCTAAAGGTAAATAGAATAACATTTGATCAAAGTCTGGCTCATAGTCTTTCATTTTTTCCATGAGCTCATAGTTCATGTAATCTTTTACTCTTTCAGCTTGTTTCGTTTTCTCCGGATTCGGTGCACCGATCGCCTGTGTTCTGACAGGTCCATCAGCAGGGAGTAACTCCTTATATGCCAACGCTTGAAACTGCGTAACTGCTTCAGCCAAAACTGGATGAGTTGCGCCAGACGCGCCTTGAAATGGTTCGGTTCGCATGTCATATTTAAATCCTAATAAATCTAACCCGGTAGTATAAGTTCTTTCCCATTCTTTTCTACCCATATTATAATCCATATATTTTCCACTTAGGTCTGCGCCTAATTCGGATAAAACTTGATCGGGTAAAAATTCTGCTAAGTTTGCGTAGTGTTCATCACTGCCTTCCATCGATGCAGCTGCTGGATCGAAATTAATATCAACTGATCCATCTTCTTGTTCGGTTACTTCAACGCCATCAGGACTTTCTTGAATCTCTTCTTGAGCTTCAACAACTTGTTCTTGAATTTCTTCTTCCCCCGGAACGTTAATTGTTTTTCTTGGCTCGTTTGGTAGAGCCTTGTCTATTTTGTCTGCCATTTATTTTCTCCAATTTGACTGTTTTAACAGTATTATAATTAATATTCAAGCCCTGAGGCGTGGGTCCTGATTCTGGCGCCAGGAGCCAGGTCTTAGGATACCTAGACTTTGAGGTTTTTGATTTGGTTTGCATAAGGTCCATATGTTGGTTTGGGTGTTATATTCCCTAAAGGTTTGGGCTCTTCTATTACGGTATCTTCCATAACTTCGTAAGTGCCTTCATCTAAAGGTATTGCCATTGTCTTAGCTCGTTCTGCTGCAGCAAATTCTGGATCGTTTCTCATCTTCCACATATTGATAGCTGCTTGTGGATCTCCCATTTCCATAGCTGCATAATAATCTAGTGGATTTAAATCGATATTCATTTCATCAGCTAAAGATTTAGCTGAAACAACAGCTCCCGTTCCAATAGCATATCCTAGTGGTTTCAGAACTTTGCCAGTAAATTTTAAAACTTTACCTGTCATAGACTTTAAGGTGCCTAACTTAGATTTTTTATTAACTTCCTTAAATTTTCTATTTACTTCATTTAAAATTCTGTTTTCTTCCTTCCGACTCATTTTAGAAGCTGCAGCCAACGTGTTTTTTCTATTCTGGTCAAAGATATTAGCTTTTATTATATTATCAATTTCTGATTTTGGAGTTACTTTAAGTTTTGGATTTTTCTTTACCATTTCTTTTGTAATAATTTTTTTCTTCTTCCATTTTTTTAGGAACTCATTAATTTCTTGTTCAGTCATATTAGGGAATTCATCCAACATATCGATAGTTAATTTATCTCCTCCAAAAGTTTTACCAGTGCTTAAAGTTACTTTTTTAAATCCTTGAGATTGAGAAGCTAATCTTATTAATTTAGCATCTTCAGCTTCTAATAATGCTTTCTTTGCTGCTGGTGGAATTTTTTGTTTTTTTATATTTTCTATTTTTTCAGAAACTGATCTAATTTTATGATCCAGTCCGGTTCCTGCTGCTGCCATAGCTTCATTAATATTTTTAGGAGTATAAGCTAGTCTATCTCCGGTAATTTTCTCAGCTCCCCAAACATTGCCAGTATGACCTTTATGCACTGTTGAAGTTCCTGTAAAAGGACCGGCATAATATCCACCTTTCTTTATAATAGCTGCGTTCCTTTCTGCTTTTAGTTTTTTCTTTTTTTCATTTGTAGGAGTGTCCCCTGCTGTAGCAGCGCCAAGATCCATTGGGTGTTTAGCTCTATAGTTATTTCTTATTTTAATTGCTTCATTTAAACTTGAAAGATCTCTTTTACTCAGAAGATTCACGTAACGACCTGTGCCCGTAGTTCTTTTTCCTAGTTGAGGACCTGATTTTAATTGAGTATCTTGAGTTATTCGGACATCATAAACTCTTTTTACTTTTCCAGTATTTTGATTTTTTAAATCTCTCCAGTATATATTAGGCTGCCCTTTTACTTTTCCCTGGTTTATCTTTAGCCATTCGAGATCGCTTCTTGATCCTTTTTGAAACCCGATCCTTCCACCCTCTGCATAGCCTTCTTTCATAGCTTCCCGAACAGCTTCGCCCATGTCAAAACCCTCGTCCATTAATTCTCTTACACGTTTAGCAAATTTTGCGTTTTCTGCCTCTTCATCAGCAACACCATTACCGTTTGCAAAACCTATACGACCACCGTCAGCTTTTAATTCTATTCCTAGTTCATCTGCTTTTTTAATAATTAAATCTTTAACGAACCACTCTGGCATGTCAGCACCAGTTAAGTAATGCTTCATTCTACCTACATAGTCATTAAAAACTTTTTGGTTTCGTTCTTGCTGTGATAAGGGATTTGGTTGTGGTAGAATTACATCTCCACCATTTGAAAATTTTTGACGTCGCGTAAGATACGCCATCATCTGATCGTAATGATGTATCTTCACTTAAACTCCTAATAGGCCTGGTAATCCTCCGGATCGAACTCCTGTTCTTTCTTGTATCATAAACTCATCAATAGAAATCACAGGTTGACCTTGCTCAAGAGCATTAGATTTATACTGCTCATATTGTTCTACAATTAGTGGATCATAATCTCCAGGATTATAAGCAACTTTTTGAGGAGCTGAACCTCCTGCCATTTCTTCCATATAAAATTCTATAATTTCGTCATTGCTTCGAGGTTTTCTTCCTTTTCGTTTAATGAATTCTTCTACAACTTTTTTTATTAAAATATCTCTATTGATCCCTGATGCTTGATTCATGATACCTGTGTTATCGGATTGAACTTGTTGACCATATGGAATACCTTGATCCTGCATCAATTCGATAGTTGATAATTCATCGTCTACTATTTCAGGATCCTCGTCTCCATAAGCATAACCGGTTCTTCCACCTTGAGAAAAATCATGATGTCTCTGCAGACTTTGTGTAGCTTTATCAACACTGCTTGGAGTAATCATTTTTGCTCCTTCAGCTAAATCCATAATTCCTGCACCTTCAGTTTGCATAGTTCCTTCTAATTGAAGCATTGCAACCATGTCTTCTATACGTGGAGGATTAGCACTGTCAAAGTCTTCCCGTGCTCCAGGAAATCTTGTAAAAAATTTAGAAAGAATTTTTTGGTAAGCATTGTCCCAATCAGCACTTTTGTAAATTTGTTCTTCTCGTGATGGGGGAACCTTAGAACTTACACCTACTTCTTCAAAGTCAAAATCATTTTTCCAATTATCTATTGTCATTAATAATATACCTTCTCTGTTTTAACTACTTTGTCTTCTTTGTAGTCTTCTGGGTGGGCAATTAATCCACCTTGTCTAAATCGCATTACAGCTTGGGTCATACTATCGACCAAGTCGTCATGATCCCCATATGGAAACGCAGCACATTCTTCAATCACTTCTTGAGCAAACTCCATTTCTTTGGGCGCCCATATGCGTCCACTCTCAAAAAGAGGGGAAACGCTGTTTACTCTAGTATGTTTATCGTTTCCTTTACTAGGTGTGAAATTTATAACAGGAATTCCCATCTTACGCAACTCATAAGTTAAGGGGAGTCCTGATGCCTTACTCTCGATTATAACGGTCTCAGGATTCCAATAACCGTATTGTTCCAGGGCAATTCTTCTTAGTTCAGGAAACTCGTATCTTCCTTTTAATGCATCTACTAAAATTAATTCTGGAGCACTATCTTCATCTGGAGTAAACACTCCCCACGTTGTAATGGCAGAAAAGTCTGCTGTTTCCTTTTTCATAAATGCTGTATCGTAAGATTGAATAATATGTTGTAATGGGGGAAGCTCTTCGGGTTCCCAATTTTTCCACCATTCCCTTTTGATTAAAGCTCCTTCTTCAGAAGTTGGATTCTGCATATACTGTGCATTCCATTTGCTTCCAGGAATAGATGCTTTAACTCCGTTTAAATCCTCCAAGCTCCAGTATTCAGGCCACACGGGTTTACCGGAAGGCATGATGGCAGGGAATTCAATTATTTCCCACTGATCAGCTTTAGGTTCTTTTTGAGCACTTAATAATCTGCCAGTTAAATCTTTTTCATTCCATCTAGTCATTACGACTATAATTGCTCCACCAGGTTGAAGACGTTGTCTGGGCCCAGAAGTAAACCATTCATAAGTTCTATCTAAAGCTTGAGCATTCATGGCGTCTTGTTCAGTATGTGGATCATCAATAATTAATAAATCAGCACCCCTTCCAGTAATAGCTGAACCCACACCGGCTGCATAATATTCTCCACCTTGTTGGGTTTCCCATTTCCCTGCTGCTTGAGAATCTTCTTTTAATCTAGTTTTAAAAACTTGTTGATATTCTCCTGAATCAATTAATTGTTTTGCTTTACGCCCAAAACGGACGGAAAGCTCAGTAGTATTTGTAGATTGTATTATTTTTAATTTAGGATTCTTTCCCACCATCCATGCAGGTAAAAGGTAAGAAGCAAATTCAGATTTGGTATGCCTAGGGGGCATATTAATAATGAGTCTCTTAATTTTTCCTTCAGCTAATTTATTAAATTTATCAGCTATCCTTTTATGATGGGACCCCTCTATAAAATCAGGCCAAACATGTTTAACAAAACTTAAGAAATCAGATTTAACCTTAGATTCCTTTTTCTTTTCTTTCCATTGATTCATCATCAATGAAAATTGTCTTCTTACATCAGCTGGGAGCTTTTCAAAATTTTTTAATTTTTCTTTATCTAGGTTCATTAAGTTTTCAATTTTTGCAAAATTTTTGAGGATTAATTTTGAAACCTTCGCAAAGTATTATATAGCATTAACTGTTTAAATCAAACCTTACAACCTGAAGTAGTGGGACCCCTTTTCTGAGTTTAAAAAAAACCCAAAATGGACATTTCAAATTCTTTGATTGGTCTGGTACCTCTATGAAACCTGGTGCCCCGAAGGGGCAAAAAATTTTTAAAAACAAAATAAAAAAAACCCAAAATGGACGTAGTGTCTCCGATTATTGTTGACACAATATGGAGCCTGGCGCCAGGGTATGGAGACCTGGCGCCACAACCTATGGTTGTATGCATTTACTGCATACGTTTATAGATTGAATTTTTAATGCATTGTTTTCCTATTCTCCTCCTGCCATTTTTTATATTCATTAGATTGCATTGTTAGCTTTTGCAATTCGGGCAACACTAACAAAGCCATGGCGTAAGACATTGCTTCGTCTCCTATCTTGGCTGCGCCTTCCTTAACCAGACCTGGAACGTCAGCAGTGGTCGGTGCATTATAAATAGTTAATGCCGTCGCAATTATTTCTGGCGTTAGATGTTTGGGATAGTTTGCATTTTTAATTCCCAAAATGTTTTTTATTCTAACTGTTTTCATATTTCTCCTTTTGTTGTTCAAGTTTAAATAGCTGAATATCAATTTGTCTTATTCTATGCTCTACGTATAAGAACAAACCAAACCCAGCTACAATAAAAAATATTCCCAAATATAATAATAAATTATAAATCATATTAGTATCTTATAGTCCAGCTATCCGTCGCCGTACGATAACCTCCTGCATCTACGTCCCAATAACAATAAAAAGCCCTATCGGCTTTAGTTGTATCTTGAATAGACTTATCATCATTTAAGCCATTTCTTGTAATGGTCTTTTTATCTTTAGCCGAGTAGTAAGTAATTTTAAACGGCTTAATTATCCAGTTAATCATATTTCACTCCTTTATTTATTATGGGATAATTATAACATATCCCATAATAAAAGTCAAGTTTTATTTATACTCAATAGACTTGGGTTCTTCGTGCCATGAAACCCCTAAATATTTTTGCATATGGCTATTTAGACTTTCCATTAAACTAGAAGGCGCTTCGCTCTCTAGTATGCTGTCTAGTGCTGAACGTCTTATGCTGTTTAGTTTGGCTAATTGTTTGCCTTCTGGTCTTTTTTCTATCTCCCTTTCAGCAAGTGCTTTAGCCCAACTTCTTAATTGTTCTTCGCAATCCGACAAGGTTATTTTGTCGTCGTCATAACGATAACTGTCCTTATCAAATTTAGTATTGAGCTCGGCTTTCATACCCTTAGTAGTTGCCTTCTTCTCAAAAAAACTTTGCGCTGAAATTTGCGCTTTGCTTAGAGCTTCTTGAGCATTTCTTAAGTTGTCTATGATTGGTTGGGCGCCGATTTTAATGGCCAGTTTTTTAGAGGCTTTGTTAGTTGCTTCTGTTGTGTACTGCTTGATAAGCAGTTCTTGTTCTTCAATTAGAGGGTCGAGACGTCTTTTTACTTTACTCTCAAAATGCTCTAATTGGTATTTAGTCATACGTGGCATATTCTTCTCCTTTATTTATTATGGGACTATCCTATACTATTTTAAAGAGCTTGTCAAATCATTTTTAAAAGGGTTTACAACCTCTAGTTGTGTACACCTATACTAGCCCTCCCACTCCACCCTTATATTATATAGGATAATTTAGGATAAGTCAATAGACATGGTGTCCGTTTTGGGCAACCCATTTCGGACAGTTTGCTTCCCTGGTGCCTTATTCTTGCCACTATTCTCCTATATACTCCTAATCATGGAAAATAAAAAAATATGGTTTGTAATTGAAAAATGCAATTACGGTGGAACGACTAATAGTTACAGAATAGAAAAAACTGCTGACACAGTAGAACAAGCCACAACGTTCAAGGTACATTTAGACGCTTTGAACGACACTAAAAATAAATCTTACTTTTTAGCTAGTGATATTGATACTGTTTTAAATAAAGTAGTTTATCATCACAATAAAGCAGTTGATGAAAAACCTTTAGTTTTAAAAAATGGAGTTGATGAAGAAATTCCATTTTAAATAAAATTTCTAGGCGCCTACTTGTTTAGATGGCGCCTTTAAATAATGGGACAACTTCTGGTTGTGAAGTAAATTAGTAAATCGCCTAACTTACCAACAACCAGAACTGATCCCTGGACACAATGGGCAACTAACCATTGTCGCAAATGTAGAAGGGTTATGGGTGGTTTTCCAACTCTTGCTTCTTGCTTTCATTGTGTCCTGAGATCAGTTGTCGTGACTTAAACTGCGAATTGGATTGCTAGTTTTAGATTCTCGCAGGTTACCGATACTAGCTAACGGCAGAACAGGGCTGATCCGGATCAACTTCTGGTTGTAGCACATCACACCGGCATCCGTGCCCGTCTTTGTGTTATGAACCGGAACTGATCCCGGGTTTATCTAGAACCCCACTTAGCTAGTAGAGGGCAGGATAGACCTGGGATCAGTGCCGAACTCGGAGGGAGCTTGGAGTAATTAACCAAGCAATGAACTCGTTGGTACTGATTCCCGATCCATTGACAACTAGAATTGGTGTCACTGTGAATGGATCGGGGAAAACCCATTTTGGACGTTGAAAAAAAAATGAAAAAAGTAAAAAGTTTAAAGGCTCAAGCAACAAGCACCAAGCGCCATAAAAAGGACACAATTAAAAAGTAAAATAATTTTATGAAAGAAAAAATTAAAGTATCAATAAATGTTAGTGGTGGCAACGTTCAGCAAATTTTAACGAACCATCCAGACGTAGAAGTAAAACTATATGATTATGATAATGCCGAAGAAGGAGGCTACACTAAAGCAATGGAAGTTGCTGAAAAAAGATACAACAAAGATTTAACAATAAATGCTTATGGCTTATGGAATAGCTTATGATGCAAGAATTCACTACAGAAAAAGCCTGGGGAATTGTTGGGGGCTTATCTAAGCCTGGCAAAATGCCTGGTTGGTCTTATGGGATACCAGCCAAAGAATGCAAAACGGGTTCCAAACTTAGAGAAATTGAAAACAGTGTTTGTTATAAATGTTATGCCTTAAAAGGCTGCTACGTTTTTAAAGTTGTCCAGGAGGCACAGTACAGACGCCTGGCGTCTATTAAATCTCCGTTATGGGTTGGCGCAATGGCATATTTAATTAATTCAAAAAAGCCCGATGTATTTAGGTGGCACGACTCCGGCGACGTCCAGGACCTGGAGCATTTAATTAAAATTTATGCTGTCTGTAAATTAACACCAACCCGACAGCACTGGATGCCAACACGGGAAGCGTGGGTTTTAAAATATTTGGATCAATGCCCAGAGAATTTAATAATTAGGTTTTCCATGCCAATGGTGGACCAGGCAGCAGCTGGGAGCTGGAGCCATACTTCAACCGTCGTCACTTCTGGCGCCACGTGTCCAGCACCTAAGCAGGGCAATCAATGCAAAGATTGTAGAAATTGCTGGAGGAAAGAAATTAAAAATATATCTTATGGACAACACTGACAAACATTAATGCACGTTTTCCGAAGTCCAAAATGGTGGAAAGAATTCCACGCTGAAGCGAAAAAAAATAGAGAAATAGAAAAGGCTCAAGCAGAGAAGGCTCAAGCTCCAAAGGCTCAGGCTTCAAGCAATGAAGAATTAGAGGGTTTAAAAAGATATGTTAAAAATAAAAAGAAACCAATTTAACAAAGATCCAAGGATCAAGCCTCAAGCCAAGTGAGATAAGAGGCACAAGCAGGAAGTCCCTGACGCAGAGGCTCAAGCCTCAAGCCACAAGCATCAAGCTCCAAGAGACTTTTTCCCTCATAAAGTTTTACACCTTTATGAGAGCCCCCCAGGGCCTTGATAAGTATAAATGTATTAGTTGGATGTTTAATATGAAATGCTTTTTGATGTGGAGAGAGACGAATTTTGTTGGTCTTTGTAACTTTCAATTCAACAGTAAAAAACCTGGAATTAACATTATAGCCCAATAGATCAGGAGTACCAAAAGAGCTAAGGTTTTCAAGCCTAGTCCACGATATTTGAGGTGTATATTTTTTAACTTCATGCCAGAATTTAGTTTCTGGTTTCACTACTACTCCTTTGTAATTTGTCAAGAATCATTTTGTCTCCGTGAGTACGAGCTTCCCCTGTACGCAAAGCATACTCATCATTTTTATGATGAGTGAAAGGACCGTTTTGATCCACGTAGTGAAAGAAAACTTGAGCCATCCCATCGCCATTGAAGTAGTCATAGCGAGAATGACTAAGCTCACATCCTAAATAGAGCAGAGCGTCTCCTTCTTCCAATTCATAGTGTTTATTATTTATAACGAGAGGCCATTTATCTGTCTTATGAATACAGGCCGTAACGCTCACTTCACAAGATGGCCTATCATAATGAGGTTTTAGAATAGAACCAAATACATAGTAGCGCCAATAGGCATATGATTTAAATAACTTTAGACCAGAATGATATTCGACCTTTTTTAATTTAGTCTCCAACAAAGAATTCATTAAACAATCTTTAATAAACTTAGGAGTAAACGGACACTGCTTATCTTCCGTCCACGAATTCTCATGTAATTTCTTTCCACAATATAGCTTCAGAAGGGTTAATTCTTCAGCAGAAAAGAACCCTTTAATTAATTTATATTTATATTCTTTTAACCAAGCCATGCTACTACACTATATCGGGTTCCCTTTGTTATCTTCTCAATCTTATGGGGATATAAAAAATTACTGGGAAAAAAACATAAGGTACCACTCTTCATTTTAATTCTTTTAAGTTCTTCCCTAAGATTTTGATGACCAAAAACAAGATCTCCCCCTTCATAGTCTTCATTTAAATTCATAATAACACTGAGAGTTCTGCCGACGCCATAATCATCAGTATGATAAAAGTATCCCCCTCCTTCTGCATATTTTAAGAGCTCTATTTGTATTATCTTAGTAGTTTGAAGTTGGGGAAACTTGAATTTATAGTGAGCATAAATCTTGGTAATCTCCTTTTGAATATTTAAAAAATGAGCTGCATCAGAAATAGAAGTTTGACTTAAAGTATACCCATCCACCTTTCTATATTCAGTAGAGTTACCAACAGTTTTTAATTTAGCTGTACATTTCTTATCTGCATAATCTACTAATAACTTTAAAAATTGAGGATTAACTAATCCATTAATTTCAACTATGGCATCCTCAAATTTTTCCCATTTCATATTTTCTTTACTACTTTTCCCATACTCCAGGCTGATTCCTTACTGATTGTAAGAGCAATTCTATGCGTTTCTTTTGCACCAATTAATTTATTCTCCAATAATTGAACACTCGTAACATCATAAAATTTTCCATCAGGTAAAACAACTTGAACTCTAGAGGATTTAGCCACCTCTGATTTCATGAATTTGTCTAGTATTAATCTTAATGCCTTTCCAGATAACATAGGTTGCAATATAGTCTATGTTGTACTATATTGCAAGTATGACCAAAAAAGAACGATGGGATGGAAGATCAAGAGTTTCCACTCCAGAATACAAAGACAATTACAACAGAATATTCGGCCCTAAAGAAAAACCTGGGAAAAGTACTGGTAGCCGGAACGAACCGGCTACTAGAATAAAACAAATGGAACAACTTAAACACGATCCAATAACAGATTAATAATGATTGTAGATAACTTTACATTTAAAGAAGACATCAGTGTATTCAAAATCTTCGGTAGAGAAGACCATATACCAATACTCATTAATAAATTATATGAACTTAAGGACCAAGATAACCAAAGTGATGGCTATAGTAATATCAAGGGATGGCAAAAGGAAATTAATAACATGGTAGACTACCTACACATTCGTACTATGATCATGAATGAGTTCGTAAATTATTTTCAAAAAAACATTGGAGACTTTAACATGGAGGTTTCTATAGTTAAGTTCTTTGCTAATATTAATCCTCCCGGTGCTAGTCATGTCATGCATGATCATGAAGGAGGACAATACAGTGGTGCTTACTGGTTACAAGGAGACAAAAACGCTGGGAATATAATGATTATGAATCCTTATCCGAATACATTTATTAATACATTCTGCCATAGAAGAACGAGGGACAAGAATAGTTATAACTGTCTTAAAATACCACCCGAACCTAATACAGGGATATTTTTTAATAGTAATCTTATACACTATGTGGACGTCAATCGTTCTACTAAAGACCGGATAGGTCTTGGATTTCATTTACACCTCAAGGAGAAAATATAATGGGACTTCCTAAAAAATTAACAGAACAACAAATGAAGTTTGCTTACGAGCTGGTAACAAACGAAGGGAGGAAAACAGCTACACAATGTGCGATCGATGCAGGGTTTGCTAAAGACTCGGCTAGACAATATGCAAGTAAATTACAAAATCCACAACTATATCCTCTTGTTGTAAAATATGCTGGGGAACTCAGAGAAGAATGGCAGAAAAAATTTGAAGTTACTTTTGATAAACATATAGCTGAACTTGGAAAAATTAGACAGGAAGCTCTTAAAAAGGGAGCGTGGTCAGCTGCAGTAAACGCTGAAGTAGCTCGAGGAAAGGCTGCTGGTTTGTATATTGAACAAAAGATAATCCGAACTGGTAAGCTAGAAGACTTAACCACAGAAGAGTTAGAACACAGAATGAAACAAATAATAGATGATTATTCTCCGATCCTTGAAGGCGTTGCAGTTGAAGAATTAAAAGAGCAAGTAAGAAATATACCAGAGTTAACTGAAGATAAATCAAACTAAAATTCTCTCCATTTTTCTAATACATCCTATGGGAATTATATTCCTATCCGAAAATAATTCATCTCCATCTTCGTAGCTAGAAAAGGTCCACACATATTTTTTATCTTTCTTATAAATGTAAGCATGGGTAATCATAACACTCGGCTTAAACTTATCGAATTCCTCCTTTGTGGCATGACCTGCGTCCCCGGTAATATCGTCCCAAGTAATTTGATAGAAATAATATTTCTTCTTCTTAATTTGAACGTGTTTATATTTAGATTTTTTAGCTGTCATCCTTTTTCTCCTTAGTATCTTCTATACCTAATTCACATTTTTGAAAATGTGAAAAAGGTTCTCTCGCGTTGGGATTTCCATAAATGCCCATAAAATGAATTCTTGTAACACCTTGTAACACCTTGTAACACCCCTGGTGTTACAACTTCTGTCAAGCCTAGTAACGATTCTAGACGATTGTAACACTGTAACACCATTTTACATCTTTTTAAAAAAAATTTTTTCATTTTAGGTACCTGTTACAATATGGGTTTTATAGAACTTTTCGTTATAATCCGTTGAAATACGGCACTTTTCGGCCAAAAAGTCGGCGTAAGTAGGTGTTACAGATTCTCGGGGAGCGAGACAAAAATCCTTGTCATGCATGTGGTGCCTGAAGCCTGGTGCTTTATTCCCGTCCCAAGTATAGTAGTTAAACCACAAATGGGGGTGCTTCTTTAGAATCGTTCTAAGGTAGCTCTCGTTAAATTTCAGGTGTTCTATTACCGGAAACTTGTGGCAAAAATGCCACATAGGCGTGTTATTTTTATCACACTCCACCCACGTGAACCAAACATGATGATGAAAGCCTCTATAAGGAGGAGAACTCGCGTCAACTTCTCGACACAATTCTGCCATAATTGAGGGCGTCTCAATATAACCAGCTTTACCCACTCGTCCCAATTCATTAAGCAATAAAAAAGGATAAGTTAAATCTTCTAACGTGTGTCTACAATAAACAAAATCAAATTCGTTATCTTCATAAGGAAGCAATTGGTTAGTAAAATCGACCACCTTATTTGTCTCTAGAACCTGGGGGCCATATTGCCATCCACACGTATGAGTAGCTGGAGGAAAAACAAATTCTCCTGGGCCCACGTCTAAAATTTTTTTCTTCCCCTTAGCAAGTTTAATCGTCCAGGCTAAGACATCATCCGGTTGTTTCCATTGTTTCTTGCCACCGTCTAGCCATTGATCTTTAGGTATTGTAAAATTATGCATGTCTCTGCTCGTAAAATTCTGATACTCTTCTTAACCAACCCCACATGTATCTTTGAAACTCAAATTCTTTAATCACAAACTTTTGAAACGTATTGTCGGCTGTGCACATCAATACAACTCCAGATTGTATCTTAGTATCGTGCATACAATTATGCGCCAGGGCATATCCAGCCAGTTGGAAAAAGTAATCAGTAACCCACTCACGTCTCTTGAACTTATTGCTTTGCTTGAAATCTATGATAGACTCCCGGCCTTCGTAGATTCCTACTAAATCTGTAGCTCCAGCATACAACTCAGGGTAGTAAACCACTATCTCAGACCCCCAAATTTCGTCCAAATTGTCCCTCAAATCGGTCTCCCAGATGTTTGTAGCCATCCGACTAGCTTGTTGGCCTAAATCACTTAAATCGGCATGTCTATGGCCCGTTAAATAGCCTTCTAGAATCCTATGCATGATTGTACCCCTTTCTGCTGCATGGTCCCTGATGCGATTAGCCTCGGTTTCTCCCACTTTTAATTTCCACCTCTCGAGGCTTTCTTTTTTCTCCTGGGGGATGGTTTCCTGGAGAATGGTTGTAACCGAAGGAAGCTTCTCGGTTCCTATCTCGTAGTGTCTTTGGTTCTCGATTAAAGATCGAGTAGACGGTGGGTATATAAATTTTTTATTCCAAATCATTTTCTTTTAAAGTTACTATAATGTACATATTTATTCGGGTCCAATTCATGGATACGATCTTCGTTTATTTCATCATCTATTATTTTTTCTATTTTCTTAATATCTTTAGGGGTTGAATCTATTACATGAATGGCATTAAAACCATTATTAAAAGCAGCCTCCATTTTTTCTTCATTAGCTTTTAATCTCTGTTCTTCCCTATAAATATTTTGTCTTAATGCTTGTGCCCAAAACCAGGCTGAAGTTCCAGTGTAGCCTCGCGTTATTTTTTTAGCCATCCAGATAGCAAGTTTCTTGGGATGGTTTTCAAGTCTAACTTTAATAGCTTTAGGTGTTTCTTTAATCAAAGTAAAATTTCCTACTTTAATATAGAATTCTGCACAATCCGATGTCATCGGTTTAGACTTCCAAACCATTAGCTTTATCCTCCTTCATTTGTTTATAATTGTGTAGATCAACAATGTTAGCTTTAGGATCAACAGCATAATGAGCAATAATATTACTTAGTTCCGGAGCTTTCACATGAGCAAACGGAAATAAAAGTCTAGCTACATAATACGCATCTCTATGGCTACATCGCCAACGCCATTGGTCTTTCCAATATGGTTTAGAACTAGGAGATTTATTTTTTATATTTTTTAAAACCGTTCCTACTCCTAAAACATCATGAACCCAGCGAATAACACTTTCATCAGTCATCGACATTTCCATAGAAATTCTCCAACAATTATATGTTCGTTTTTTTCCTCTTCTTACTTTAGTTTCCATTTTCTTTTTACACTGCACACTTCCTTCGCCATCAAAGAGTCCAGCGATGTAAGCTATATTAAGATCCATTTTATCTAGAGTTAGTTATTGAATATCTTAATGCACTTAAAATTGGATTACCAAAGTCTCCTTCTAAACTCTTACATGCTACCAACAAACTCAGTAACATGAAAAAGATAATGGTTTTAGACATTAAAGCCCTGCTCCTCTTAATTCTCCAACCCAATCTTCGGCTAATTTAACCTTACGATTGAGTACATTATTTTCGTACCTCAAGGTATGTACTTGGTGGACGGCTTTTCTAATGGCCACTTTTAATACCTCATTTTGATTTTTAAGAAACTCGATCTGATGCTCTAGATCATTAGGTCCTTTATTATTGCTTCCGTTCTTCGCCATTTGTTTTCTCCTCTATTTCTCCTTGTGAATCGCACATCGTACATTGTGCAATTACGGGTTTATTTAGTTCATCTCTATCAGCTGATTTGTTTGGAATTTTTATATATCCATTTCCAAAACATCTGGGACAAGTTATTTTTGACATTCGTCGAACCTCTTTTTCACTTTCATTCTTACATACTCATGATCAAAACCAGCTAATTGGCATACGAGTACAAAGTCACGATTAGGGTATAGAAAATAATCTAATGCACTTTCTCTAGATTGAAAAAGATATGATCTATAATTTTTATTTGCTAAAAGATCGCCCCCATTAATTCCTCTTCCAAGAGCGTCTTCAAGGGCAACAATTAAAACGTTTCGCCAAAGATTTCTAATTGGATCCTTACGTTCGTAACGCTCAATTGCTTTTGGAAATATGTTTGATTTTGCCATTTAACTTTTTTGCTTTCTCATCCACCAACATTCTTACTACTTGCGCTCTACTTAATTTGATCCCTGGTGCTAGAATCTTGGCAAGTTTATCTATTTTGTCATAACAGCTGTGATCAACTGCGAGACTTTTGTATTTGCTTATATCAGTCATTTATTATATCCTTTCTTTAATATCAAATGATATGGGATATTATATAAAATTTCTCAGAGATTGTCAATATGAAAATGTGGTTATTAGTTCTGGTAGTATGCTCGGGTGTGGACAAAATATGCCATCCCGTGAGCCAAATACCTACAGAATACAAGAGTTATTATATGTGTACTAAAGACGCCTATGGTCAGTCTTTTGAACATTTATTTGATGGAACTGTATCTCGAGAGATTATTGAAGAAAAAAGGTTATTTACTAAATGGAGCTGTATTCCAGGTATAAAGTACGAAAAGAAGCCTGATCAATTAGGTAGTCCAATATAAAAAAATAACATATAAAGACTCAGTAACATCATTCCCCCTAAAAACATAAAGATTAGAGCAAAGATTTTATTCACAGATGAAACCCTGGACTGTTCCTCTTTTGTCATTTAAATACCACCCATTGCGCATGGCGTCATTAAATTCTCTATATGTAGATATAGCTTCTCTATGATCATCGGCAAACATTAAACATTCATGTACTTCCATCGGTCGTGCGAACTCGAGTCTTTCTTTTATTAAAGTTCCATCGAATAATAAAATTAAAATTACCAGTGTTTTTGCCATGCTTACCTCCCTTGGCCACGATATTTACGCTTTCTCATTCTTTTTTGTGATTTATTTAAATTCTTTTTATGCCTTCCTGGTCTCTTTCTTTTAGTCTCTTTATGGTAAGTATTAACCCCCCACTTTGGTACCTTACCCATTTGTTATATCTGGTTTTTCTTCTGGGATATGGGGCTTAACGTTCATAGGGATATAACTTATTTTTCCATTAATTTTTTGTTCTAAGTCGGCGCCACAAGTAATGCATCTATAAAAATCTCTTGTTAATGATACGAGCATAGTTAGTTCATGACAAGTCGGACATCTTCCCGTAGTTACTTCTGGTTTAAAAGTTGGTCCTTTTTTAAAAAAATTATTTGACATATCTATCCGTACTTAATCCTAAAATTGGTTTATACTCTGTTTTACCAGAATCATTTTTAATAGCCATCAAATATTCTTTTCTATTTAAGTTAATATCTTTATTATACGACACGTGTATCCAACCCGAATTGGGTTCTCCAGGTTGATAGTACTCGAGAATTAATTGATCAAACATAAGGCTTTCTTTAATCCAATCACTAACCTCATTATTATGTACGCCAAAGATTTCAAAGTCAGCTGCCATCCCCTTGCAATGTTGACTTTTAGTCGAGCTGCCGATTTTTGCTGACAAAATTGGGTCCCTGAAGCCCGAGGAAATAGTCACGACTTGTCCAAAATGATCTCTGACCGGCTGAAGTACACGTTCACAAAGTAAACGTAGGTTCTCGGTTTGATCCTCGTTAGGACTATTATTCAGACCCATTCGTTCTGCTGTTTGGGATTTAACTAATTCAGCTAGACTAAAGTTCTTGCTTAATTTCATTTTTGTTTTTCCTTCTATTATACTTTTTCTTGTTTTTCATTACAAGCATTCTGTAACGTCTTAATCTTAACCATTGTGCTATTGGATTGTTTTTTTTAATCAAGGATTATTTTTTTAATACTTTTTTCGCCCATATATATCTCAGTTTCAGCCTTAGTCTTAATGCATTTATAAGATACGCTTTCACTATACTGTCTCTCTGCATGACGTTTTCCACGTAAACATAAACCCATTGAGGGTTGGATACGGTGTTCCTTAATTTCTCCGTTTACGAACATCAGTAGGGCAAAAACAACCTCGGTCAAAATGTCTCCTTGTTTCCATTTTTATAATGAATCTCTCTGTTAGAATCTTTTAATTCTTCTATATCTTCTAACACTTTATCCATTTGTTTTCTTAAAAATTCTATGTTGACTTTGTTTAAAGCCATATTCTCAATATGTTTCCCTATCTTCTCGGTGGTCTTGTATAAATCCTCGATCATCATAAATTGCTCGGAATCTGCAGGAAGCGAACCAAGTTGACCCCGAGGCCATTTGATTCTAAACTCTGTATTCTCAGTCAAGTCTTTAGTCATTAACTCTACTTGCGTTGAAAGTTTATTTTGAGTCTCAATAATACCGAAGTAAGCCCAGGTCCCAATTGCAACCATCATTATCAACGAGGCTACCGTCTTCATTGGCATTTGTACTGCTGCTTCTTCTGAAATTTTGAGTGCCATTAGTTATAACTATATCCTGTGTTGCCTGATTCCAGTTTCTCGAATAATTTTTTATGTTGATCCATGATCTCTTCATCAGAGTCCTTCATCTTATCAACCTGAGCTTCTAGTATTAAAACTTGTTGTTGAATTCTCTGTACTTTATCTTCGTGTACTGCCTGGATAGTTGAAAGTTCAAATGTTCTAGATAGACTCCAACCAGCTAACGTTAACAATATTCCAACCAGCAGTGTCATTAATTTTTCAATCATTTTTGCCAAGCAAATAACCAATTTAAAAATTTTTTCCAAATAGATTTCACAGCCGTCTCCTTAAGTTCTAAAGGTTGATTTTTTTTACAATTACAATCCACACATATGCATCCATCCTTACAAGCGTCTGGATCACAATGGCAATCATGTCCACATTGTTTACATTTAATCATTTTTCTTTTCCTCAATTTCGTAAAAGAAATTATCTGTATCTTCAGTTCTCCATTTACGAGTATCCTCTACATTCCATTCTGAAGTCTGAACCTTCCAATCGGGAACTTCGTTTTTTACTGTGAACGAGGGTATGTCCCAAAGAATTCTATTATTAGGTTGAGCTGCATAATTACCATTATCCATGGCTAATATATGTGCACACTTATGTTCGTGTGGTATTTCAGAATGATCTGTATCTATTATATTACTCTCTGGGTGGGCCCAGTCAACAGTAAAAAGATAGGCTCCTGGGTATAATTTTTTATCTTTTCCAAAAAACTTACCCGATTGTCCGTCTAAGATATCAAAAGAAGTAACAGCAGGATAGTAACTAAAACAATTCCAAAGCTCCAACTCGTCCAGTCGCATCCTAGGAACTTCTTTGACGTCAAATCCCCTTTGTATGAAGGCCGAAATAGGTAAACGATAGAAGATAGCACCGTTTTCCATAATAGCATGAAAGAGGATCGGACGTCCTGTAATACTTGCCAACCCAAAGATAATGCAGTCTTCAACTTCCCCGTGATGCTTCTTAAGATCATAGAGATATTCTCTCCTAATCTGTGCATAAGTCACAGGGATGTTTGCATTCAGGTAGGCCATAATAATTCATTAGAATATAATGGCGCCTACAACTATACCAACTACAACAGCAGCGATAGTTACTTTGTGGTCTAACCAAAGTTTTTGTATTTGTGTCTTCATCTTTTCCTCCGTTTTATTTGTGTGTATTGTACATTAATATTTATATTAAGTAAGTCATTTTTTCCATAGGGATAGACTAAGTATGATTCTCTCTCGAGGAGAAAAAGCATGGTGTAAATAGCCTTTAGGAACATAGACTATATCCCCTGGTTCTATTTTTAAATCCACATTATCTATATGATAATAGGTGGTGTTTTTTACTCCCAATATAATTACGTGCTCTCCATCCCTATGAGCTGCGCCTGTTTCTCCTTTGATAGAATAAAAAAAATCTAGATTACCAATTTTAAATAAGTTTCCTAAGTGAGTAGCAATATAATTCAGATAGGTTTTAAATATAGGGATAGAATTTACAGCAAAGATTTGACCTACAAAAGGTGTCCCTTTAAATTCAAACTTTAAAGTATTATTTTTTGCATAAAGGGCAAACATCATGTCGAAATTAAAATCTAATTTAAACGATTCCAAACGAACGGCATTTTTAATAAATATATACTTATTATTTTTACACGCCTTTTTTATTTTTTTAAAAAGCATGATTTTATTTGATGGTACCCCAATTGGGTCCCGATTCATAATCTACTTTATTAGGAACTTCCAGATCAACTGCTTTAGTCATAATTTTAATTATTTCTTTGGCCTGGTCATCATCTTTAACTGAGATATCCAATTCATCATGAACTTGTATGTGAGGAGTTATACCAGCTTTATATAAATCCAACATAGCTTTCTTAGTCATGTCTGCAGCTGAACCTTGAATTAATTTATTAAGAGCTTTGTATGTAAATGCTCTTCGGAAACTATTTTTATGCCAATAATTTTTTCGGGGTTTGTTATCTTTGTCTTTTAAAATTTTTCCCTCTTCGTCTTTTAAAAATTCGCCCATCTCTTGCAGTTCCAACATTCTCTCATGGTCTTCGGCTGGAACATACTTACCCCAATCGTTTCCTCTTAGGATAGGTTCATACTTAGGAAATCTACATCTTCTTTCTAATAAAGTTTTTATTATTCCTTTGTCCTGAGAAATATTCATGATTTGATTCATCAATTGTTTTACAAAAGGAACTTTAGTATGATACTGATTAAATAATTCATTCGCTTTATCTTTGCTTACTCCAAGTTCTGCTTGAAGTTTGGCCTTACCCATTCCATAAAACAATCCTAGATTAATAACCTTAGCTTGGTTTCTAGGTATCTCTGCCATATCAGCTACAATCTTATGAAAGTCTGTGCTGGGATCACTATCATAAGAATCGGCAATAGGATTAACTGAAGCTAATTTAAATTTTAATGCGTAGTGTGCTACCAATCTTGGTTCCTGTTGCGAGTAATCAAAACAACCCCACTGGCAACCTGATTCTGGAAGAAAGAGAGATCGGATTAGAGGTCCTGTGTCTGGATCACGTGCAGGAATTTGTTGGAGGTTTGGATTCTGGTAAGAAAATCTTCCCGTTACTGTTCCTCCTTCATCCGAACGTATTTGATTTATTTCTGCATGGATTCTTCCTCCATATTCATGTTCTAAAATGGTATCAATAAAGGTAGTATTAACCTTGTTTATTTTTCTAGCCTCTGCTATCATCTTCACTAACGGATGTTCATGATTAGAAAGAAAGTTTTTTGTAAATGAAGGCGAGTCTGTCTTTTCGGTACGGTCAAAAGGTAGGCGAAGGTGTTCAAAAATTTTGGCAATTGATCTTGCTGCCCATAATTGAACATCTATTCCTGTTTCTTTTTTTACTTTGTGGAGTAACATTTCTTCTTGTAATGTTAGCTGTCGCTTCAATTCATGAGCTTTTTGAACGTCGACTCTCACTCCGAGAAATTTCATGTCTACCAGGCAAGGAAAAAGATCAGTTTCTAGATTAAAAATATTCTGTAAGTCCTCTTCTATAATTTGTTTTTTTAATTTTTGCCATAACTCTAAAGTTAGTTCAGCATCTTTTTCTGCATAAGCTCCTACTTCCATCGCTGGAAGTTGCCACATATCTTTTTTAGCATCTAGTCCTCGTTCTTTGGCTGCTGCTACTAAAGCCTTTTCACTTTTCCCTTTATTTAAATGATGCCAGGATAAAGTATTAAGGGTATATGAAAATCTATTTTCATCTAATAAGGAAGCAGCGATCATGGTATCCACTATTAAACCATTGATTTTTAAACCTAACTTTTTTATCCAACAAACGTCATACATGGCGTTGTGAAATATTTTTGTGGCTGGACATTCTAAGATGTCTTTAAACCATTCTAAAGTTTTTTTCCGATTAGAGTTGGGTCCTTCTTTATGAGCTATGGGAAAATACCACGAACCAGTTGGAACAGCTACAGCAATTCCTACTACTTCTCCTTCATTTCTTAAAACGCCGGAACCCTTTGATTTTAAAGAAGGATCTCGAGTTTCTAAATCGATTGCAATTTCATCAAATGATCGTAAATCAGGATACTCGGTATGAGCAACCCATTCAGTAGAAGGTAATATCATTTATTTTTCCTGGAAGTTTTTTTCTTTTGATGAAATACTTCATACCAAGTATCACATTTATCGCAGTTATACATACTTACAATATCATGATCTGAATCTGGATAAGTATCCTCTGTATCAAAATCATTGTTCCATCTAACGTCGGCATTACAATAAAAACATTTCATTTAGTTATTATCCCCCATGAGTTATCTTTATTTTTAAGGGCATCTTCATCAAAGCTAACTGTGTCTGGATAATCTCTTTCAATAATCATTTCTATAAAATGTATGGCTTTCAATAAGTCTTCCTTTTTATTTTTATCGCGATGGCGAATAATATATTTTATAGCGCATCCCTCAGGATAAAGCAACTCATTCTCAACCACAAACTTGCTTGGTTGAATTTTATATTTCTGATAATGGGATCCTCCGTGTTGTTTATCCCAGACCTTACTGCTCATAGTGGGTATCCTTTCCTATTTATTTTTGCTTTTAATTTATATAAATTATTTCTGGCTCGTGTTATACCTACATACCACACTCGATGTTCTTCATCTGCTCGATCTTTACTTCGTTTCATAGATTTAATTATTTTATCCCCCAACTCTAAACTTAAAATTACATTATCTTCTTCTCCTCCTTTGATGGCATGAATAGTGGATAAAAAAATTCTAGCCGGTTCATTTAGTCTTTCATTTTTTTCTAACATACTTCGTATATAAGTAACTTCTTTATCAGAAGCTTTAGTAAAAAGTTCATACCAAGGTTTTTTCTTATTCCACTTAGGGGTGGGAATAAAATCTTGAATATCTGTAATTTCTTTGGGATCGAGTAATTCATCCATTGCCCATTTGGTATAATTAACAGCTGCTTTATATAAACGTACCTTAAAACTTTTCCCTTTTTTAGTTTCAAAATATAAATTTCTTTTATTTAATTCTTTCATCAATTGCAGCAAAGTATCTTTTCTCCTGGTTAAAATCAACCATTTACCTTGAGTTAAATCTACTTGATTAAGTTCGGTAATATATTGGGAAGAGCCCTCTTGATTTCGAGGGAGATAAACTTTGTGTTTCCTGATGCCTGATATTCGACTCACGGGAAGTTCAGATTGTTCCTGGACACTTTTAGAAATTCTTTTAGAATATTTTAATACTGTTTCTTTATCTACTTGTTCTTCAATAAATCTTTTGACGTCAGCTCCAGCCCAGGCAAAGATAGCTTGATCATCGTCTCCAGCTAAATATATATTCTCCGTACGTTTTTTTAAAACATCATAGAGTTTCCATTGAAGGGGGGAAAGGTCCTGCGCTTCATCTATAAAGATGGCTTTAAAGGTGGGAAGTTTATCTTCTTTAGCTATAACTTGTTTTATAATATCATTAAAATCATGCAGTCGGCTTTTATTTTTATATTTAATATAGTTATCATAAATATGTTGTAGGGTTCCCCAATTAATAATCTTTCTATCATGGTCATTTCTATCAAACTCCTCTCTAAGAATACTATCTCTATTCATTGATTTTCCAATGATTTGAAAATAAGGGTCTTTATGATTTAAAAAATGAGTTTCTTCATCATTAAATTTATCAACATAGTTAACTCTAATCCCTAATCGTTTACCTAAATCTTCATAGTGATAGGGTTGCATAATATTTTCTTCCTGCAAATTTAATTGATGATAAGCAAAAGAATGAAATGTTTGAAAGTAAGGAATTTTTTTCTCATCTTCTCCAATTCTTTCTCGTGCTTCTTTGGCTGCTTTTCTCGTAAAAGCAAAGTATCCAATCTTATGGAGAGGAACTCCAGTTCGAACATAAGCCTTAACCCGACTAATTAATCTATGGGTTTTACCCGTACCTGGAGGTCCATAAAATTTATACGATGTCATCTTTATCTTCGAATTCTAAAATTTCTATAGGAGGCTCATCTTCTAAAAATTGTTCCATATCGAGTGCGACACATCTTACGGGATTAGAATCTTTAATTCTTTTTTGTGTAGCTTTTCCTTTAAATATTTCATAGACCATTGTACGTGTTTCAGCTTCATCCACTTTCCATTCATGTCGTTTAAGTTCTTCATAATATTTATTAAAAACAAAATAAGCTTTTTCATCTTCGACGAAGACTCCTCCACTTTTAAAAGAATTATAAGTGGTTGCTCTTACATCATTTAAATAATCTCTAGTTAATCTAAATAGAATTCCCACCGGTTGAGAAGCTGGATCGGGTATTTCCACATTCATTTCTGCCCACAGAGAGCTTACTATATCCTGAAAATCTCTTGCTTTAATAGGGGGAGGAACTATTGGAGTATGTTCAGCAATTAAAGCTTTTAATTCTCTTTGTTCTATAATTTGTTTTACATGTTTTGCTCGGACTAATTTTATTTTTCCCGTTGGAAGTTTAACACTCAAATCATATTTCGGATTAGGACGATAATCTATTTTAGTAACACTTATAATTTCTGGCCACTCTGAATTTAATTGTTTTCCGATTCCATATTTTCTACGTAAACATGTTGGCTTAACACAATGACCCTGAATAGGGTCTTCATAACAAGTGTATCCAGCCGTATCTCCTTTCCAACTTTTTATTTTCTTTTCAACCTTACTATCCCCCCATATTTTATCGTATTGAATATACTTCCTGGCTCCTTCTAATACTTTTTCTTCCCAGGTATCTGGGTATTTTTTCTTGGCGAACACCATATAATTATATAAAAATCTATCTCTTTCATCTTTTAGTTTGGTATTATTTTTTTCTAGTCCACCACAAATAATTCCTAAACATGGAGGACCTTCTTTAAATTCCTGGGATTCTTCTTTTAAAGCTTTTTCTATAAGGGTTACTCCAAAATTTTTTAAAGTTTCTGATGTCTGAGCATTTAATTCAATTGCTTTCATAAAGGTATCAAAGCTAATTTCTTGATTAGTGGTATCTACTGCCACTCTATCGTTCTTATTATAATAAGGAATGTTAATAAAATTACCGGAAGACCTTTTTCCTTCTGTAGTTTCTAATGAAGTTTGTTTAGGATAGATTTCTGTTTTAGCTGGAAGACCAAAAACAAATAATAATTTTTCTAAAAATTCTCTAATCTCACTGGCTTTTACTCTGTCTTTGGTAAATACATAAATATGAAGTCCCCCACTTTTAGATTTAACTGGGATGACGGGTAATTCTTTTGTCTCGATTATTTTTAAATATTTTTCTGGGCTAAAATCTGTATAATTTTTTGGATCAATATCGATGGCCCCAAAGATAGCTAAACCTTTATCATCACACGGTTGAATCCCTATTGATTTTTTTCCTTCTAAATGATCAATATAATCTTGATCATTTATTGGTCGCTTCGCCCAACCATAATCTTTTGCATCAAATCTAATTTTCCCTGATTCATCTTTGTATCCTTTATTAACATTGCAATAACCATAGTTACGTTTTAAGCCTGTAAAATATTTTATAAATTCTCTCATAAGTTTCAGGGCGCCTCCACTCTCGCTTCAGCGCCCTTGTTGCAACTACTCTCTTTCGAGAATTAGACAATTCCTTCAGTGGACTGAGCTTTTTCGTATTTAGGTTTAGCCGTTCCCTTAGCTACAGATTTCTGTAACTCAGACCCAGCTCTATACAAATCAGCCTCTGCTTGAACCTCTGTGTTTAGCATCTTCACTTTAGACGGTCTATACACATGCCAACTTTTACTTCCTGCAGTTTTGCCAACTGTCTTTAAGTTGAACAATGCTGAGTAAGAAGCTGGTTGAAATGTACCTTTACTATCAGTCACTCTTAAATTGGTTATCAAATTATTTAACTCTCTCGCTGGAGAAAGATTTGATGACCTCATAGGAATAACGGCAGGTCTATACTCACTACCCATTACAATAATCACATAGAAATATGCTGTCTTTTCTACATAGTTACCATTAGGTAATCTGTATCTACCATTCCGTTCTTCTACTGCATCTGCTGGAATATTAAGATGTGTTCCAACTGGAGCAGAAGCACTATCGCCTCTCTCTTGCCATTCTGGATATCTAGTGTGAGCATGAGCAATTACTATATTAAGCCCATCCTTTTCCCCGTCTATCAGTTTGCCAAGTGAACTAGCGTAGATCATTCCTGGTTTAGAGTCCTTAACATATTTAGGATCTCTTTCATTACACTCAGGAGAAAGTTGATGAAGAATTTTTAAAAGAGGTGTTGATACATCCTCTTGTTTTATTTCCTCAGCTCCTTTTCTAGAGTCTTCTCTTAGATTTACTACAGCAAGAGAACCACTGTTTTTCTTTTCGACTATACTATTCATATTTACTCCTTTGTTAGTTTATTAGTTTAGTAGTCTATTTTTTACCTTTAATTTTGGTTTGAGCGCCTTCAAAAGTATTAAAAAATTCTTCTGGAATTTTTCCACCTTTTTTATGTCGTTCTTCCAAAACTAATCGGAGGGTTGAAGCATGAACTGCAACTTTTTGTTGTGGTTCATACCCCTGCCCCCTTGCAAGGGTAGCATATTGCTGCGCCTTGTTGTCTTCGTTACGACCAAACGCTACTGTGATTTCATTTTTCACAATATCGCCCAGTTCGTTTTCTCGAAGCCAGTTAATTGCTTCAGCTTTTTTATCAGCTTTCATTGAAGCACCATAAATTTGTTTAACAGAAACTTCTGAACCATCTTTAAGTTTTAAAGTACTTAAATTCATACGTTCCATTATTTGAGGAATTACAATTCCTGATTGAACTTTTTCATCTTCTTTAAGTTCTTTCATTTCTGTTTCTTTTTGTTCAATATTTTTTTGAATCGTCAAAAGTTTCTCTAGTTCTACAGATAATTCTTCTGGATTAATCACGTCACTTTGTGATGGGGCATCTTGCCTTAAATTTATACTCATGTTCTTTCCTATGTTTATTTATTAATTTAATCTTAGTTTATAAAAGACAGTATATACTAGAGGATTTTAATTGTCAATCTTATTTTTTATAAATATCGACTTCTATAGGATAATAAGTTTTTTCCTGACGATCCCATTTTAATAACTTATATTTTCCATTGGTAAGATCGGCAACTACCGAACATGTGACACCAATAATAGCTGGATCTCCTGATAATAAAAGATAATCATCAGATGTAATGTTCTTTAGAAGAGTTCTAAGTTTATGTATTAAGGGGCCTGGGGATAATATCATTTGAGAATATTCAGGTAATAAAGTCACAATGTCGCCATATTTCTGTGCGCCTAAAATATTATATTTAGGTTGACCTTGAGTAGTTCCCGGTATCTCTTGGATTAAATATACTTTATTTGTGACAGTTCTTTTAGGTTCGTATGTATTCATCTTGACTTTTTGCTTTCCATACTATATATACATTTTTAGAAAGTAAAAGTAAATATGTTTTATAAATTTAAAACGAAGCCATATGAGCATCAATTAAAGGCATTAAAAATGTCTTGGGATAAAGAAGTCTTTGCCTATTTCATGGAAATGGGTACAGGTAAATCCAAGGTATTAATAGATAATGCAGCGATGCTTTACGATAAAGGGTTGATAAATGGGCTCCTTTTGATTGCACCTAAAGGTGTTTATAAAACCTGGTATGAAAATGAAATCCCTATCCACATGGCTGACCACATTGAAAAAAATGTCGTCCTGTGGAAAACATCAGATAATTCATCTGAATATAGAAAAAAATTACACAGTGTATTTAAAACCGGAACCGATTTTAATATTCTTATTATGAATGTTGAAGCTTTTTCTTATAGTAAGGGCTTTGAGTTTGCCTATAAATTTTTAGCTTCTCATAAAGCAATGATAGCTATTGATGAATCTACTACCATTAAAACCCATAATGCTAAACGAACTAAAAATATTTTAAAGTTAAGACCTTATTCGAAGTACAGAAGAATCTTAACGGGTTCTCCTATTACTAAATCTCCCATTGATTTATTTTCTCAATGCCAATTTCTTGATCCTTGGCTCCTGGGGCATGATTCTTTTTATACGTTTCGTTCCCGATATGCTGTTATGAAAAGTATTAATCTTGGAGCACGTTCTATTAATATTGTAGTAGGCTACCAACACTTAGGAGAACTCACGGAAAAATTAAAACCTTTTTCTTATAGATGTTTAAAAGATGACTGTTTAGATTTACCAAAGAAAACATTTATGAAACGAATTGTCAGTCTTACTCCAGATCAGCAGAGAGTTTATAAACAAATGAAAGAAAGTGCCATTGCCATGCTTAATGGAAAAGTTGTTTCAACGAACACAGTTATTGTTCAATTGATGCGTTTACATCAAATTACTTGTGGTCATTTCACGGCTGATGATGGAAGCATTCAAGAGTTGCCTTCTCATAGAATAGATGAGTTGATGGATTTAATAGATGAAGTAGAAGGTAAAGTTGTTATATGGTCTCATTACCAAAAAGATGTTCAAAGAATTATAAAAGCATTGGTAAAAGAATATGGAGAAGGATCAGTAGTAGATTATTATGGCTTAACTCCAGATAATGAAAGACAACGTAACATTAAAAAATTTCAAGAAGATTCTAAGTGCAGATTTTTTGTAGGTACTACGCAGACCGGTGGTTATGGAATCACTTTAACAGCTGCGAGTACTATGATTTATTTTTCTAATGGATATGATTTAGAAAAACGTCAGCAATCAGAAGCAAGAATAGATAGAATAGGTCAGACAAAACCTATGACGTATATAGATTTAATTTCTGAAAATACAGTTGATGATAGAATTGTAAAAGCTTTAAGAAAAAAAGTAAATATTGCTACAGAAATTATGGGCGAAGAATTGAAAGCCTGGATCTAGTATGATAAATAATAGAAAAGCTTATAAAATATTTATGGGTCTTCCTAAAAAAGAAAGAAAAAAATTACAGATTCAGTATGATATTGAAAGCACAGAAAACTTGTATGGTCATGATACTCCTAAAGAGATTAAGTGGCTCAATAGATTTCATATAAGAAGAGGAGGTTCTTTTTGGAATTGGTTATGGATGTGCCATTTTAAGAAATCTCTCCACCCCAGTCATGCGTATCGTCATGCACGACGCAGTTAGTAGTTACAGTTCCTATCATTGGCTTTTCCATAATTGACTACTAATTTACTTATAGTCAACGTGCAATAAAAAAGTTAAGATTTTTTGTAAAGTCTGTAAAGAATTTGTAAATGGAAATTTACAATTAAAAAATAATGCCCTTGATATCCAGCATTCTTTCCAAAAGAAATAAGGACACAGCCCCCACCGTGCCTAATAATACCCAATAGATCTTGTCTATCTTGCCACCCAATTCATGAATTCCATTATGCATATGATACTGTGATTTCTTCAATCCTTTAATATGACCATATAGGGATATAATATGCTCTCGTGTAGTTTTAGGTTTGATATCCATTAGGTTATTATACCTCTTTGTTTTCTTCTCATTATTTTTTCTTCATTACTTAAATAAGCTTCTTCCGTTGGTGTCAATCCACTTTGTAATAAATTAGCTTGAGCCCCTTGCATTGCTTGGCCCTGCGTGATGGTTTGTGGATTAGGTTGCGCTGATGTGACTGCTTGAGGTAATGGTGGTGTAACAATTTCTTCTTGTTCTTCTACGATATAATCTTGAACATTAATATCCCATTCATCATCTAAGCTTAAAGTATTTAAATCATTATCAATAGTTTTAAGAACAGGAAGAGCTTCAGTGATTGCATCATCACTTTTAATTCCATCTACTGCTCCCCCGGTAGAAAAACCCTCAGCTAAATTAAAATTATTTTTATAGTCCTGCTCTATGTTTTTTAATTCTGATCGTGCTTCTAAGAATGCATTGGGTTCTCCTATGTTCTGTGCAATCTCTCTAAATCTTCCAATGATATCCTTTGAAGGGAAGTAAGGCATGAACTTACCTTTCATTAAATTATTAAAGGTAGTGGGACTCATTTGTCTTTCTCTAAATGATTTAAGTAAGTTTAATTGACTAGTTCCAAGAATACCAGCTGCTTCTAAATCTTTATACATTTCTTTTTGAGTCGTAAATCTTGCTTTATTAGAAGCAATATATCTTGCTATAATATCATTGGGATCAATAGAACCTCCTCTTAATAATCCAAAGAAGCCTCCCGTAAATTCTCTTCGCGCATTTCTAATTCCACTTTGAAAATTTGAAATTTTAAAACCCATTGCGTCCATCGGATCAATAGATATTGGTCGTAATCCCATTAAACCTAATACTTCATCATTCATTCCTAGTGTTTTACCCTCTAGGAATTTTCCTCTTTTAGTTGGAAGTTCAAACAACGATTGTCCTAATCTTTTATATTGAGCAATTCCTCCAGGTTGAATAGCTTTCCAAGCGTGAGCTATTCTAATTCTTGCTTTATCTCCAGCTGAAGTTTGATCTGTATAAAGTAATCTCCCATCTTTAGTTCGACCACCTCTCATTATAATGTCTCCCATTGCTTGAGTCCAAATAGATTCAGCTATGAATGGGCTCATTAATTCAGCACTTGCATCATCGAGACCAGTTATAAAAGATTTAAGAAGGGTATCTCCATTTTCGGTTCCAGCATTAACATTATTAAACATGGTTCTAAATGGTCGCGCAATAATGTCATAAGCATTGGTATGACTGAAATCCATATACTTTAATTCTCCCGTTTCATCATCACGTATAGGAACTAAGGTAGAATTTTTAGACCACTCAGGAACAAATCTTCGCATTGCATTTATTTCATCTTCACTTACATCATATAAAGCTTTAGCGCCTTCAACGACTGCTGTTGGTACCACAGTTAATGTTGTAGCCATTCCAGCTAATCTCATGGCACCAATTTGATAAAGAGGGTTATCATTTTTAACCCATCCTTTTCCTATTTCATAAACCACTGGAGCTACATCACTTGTATATTTTGCCACAGCTTTAGAATGTTTCATTTCGTTCATAGCTGTTTCAGCTATATTTCCGGTTGTTCTAATCATTTCAGATGGGAAAGACATGAAATTACCAAAAGGTAATACTCTAGAATTTTTTACAAAGTCTCCCACGTATGCATAGTTGGGAACATTATTTTTAACTAATCTCGCTGTCATAGCTTTAATTTCGTCGTCTGTTACTCTTCGAGGAATTTTACCTTCAGCAAATGCTTTGTCATAAGCTTTTCTATATCTGTGTCTTTCAACAAACCAAGTAGTTCCTTTCCAAAAATCATCTTCAGCTACATATTTCCCTTGAGCCCAGGCTCCCATTCCTTTAAATTTGGCCAACATAGGTCTTAGAATTGCATCGGTATTTCCTATGTCTGCGCCCCACTTAACATCTCTCATTAAGTTTTTTAAATCTGACATTTGAACTTGAGTATTAAATACTCCGTATTCAATTCCTTCTCTGTATAATTCTTCGAACGCTTCTTTTCTTCCACGTAAACCAGCTACCCCTGAAGTATTTAATGCATAACTAAATGCATCCCTCATCATTTTAGGATTTTTAATTCCTTCAAAAAGAATTCCATTAGCTCCAGCAAATGCACCGGCACTTAAAAAGTTTCTAATATGAGTTGGAACTGATAGAACTGTTTTAGCAAGTTGGGCTGTGGCTTTAGGTACCAATAAAAAGTTTCTATATAACCACATAGTCATTTGTTCAGCAGAACTTGCGTCTTTTCTTCCTCTAACAACACCTGCTAATCCACCTGTTATTCCATTTGCATTTGCTAAAGCATTATAAATGGCTCGTGTGGTATACATATTTTTTAAAGGATTAATTAATTTTTCCCCTACTTCATCTTTAAAGCTGGTAAGTCTGCCCATTAAAGGATCCAATGAAACAATATCTTTTGGATCGAGAACGTTATTGGTTCCTTTCATTGCTTCTTGTCTTGAGTTCCAGAAAGCTCCTCGTTCTCCCTTAGCTTGTAATTGTTTATTAGTAGTATAAAGATTGTCTAAATAATTTGTCATTCTTCCCATGGCTGACAGGGTAGTCGTAGCATTAAAAATAGAATATCTTGGGTCTTGAATCTCTCCAAATAATTCCCTTAAGACTTTACTTCCTTTTCCTTTAGCTCCTTTAAAAGAATATTTTTCAAATTCTTTTAACGTTTGACCCTGTGCTGTTTTAAGAGTGTATGCAAGATCAGGTAGAGGACCAGGTTTTTTACTTGAAGCTCCTACTTGTTTAACTAGATCATCTACTATTTCTTTAGCTTCTTGATAATATTGATTAGGTTTATTGGCAGAAAGGGTTGTACCACTATCTTTGGCTATCATTCTTCTAAACAAATTAACAGCATTAGTCATAGCCTCATCCGAAGGACCATATTTTTTAAAACCTAATATCCCTTTGTCTTCAAATATTTTATATGTATTACCAATGTACTTATTGAATCTCTCTTTAAGAATTTCTTTAATAGATTTTACACCGTCTTTAAGTACCACTCCTTTAGTATTCTTTTCCAATAATTCTATTAATCTTGCAAATTCATTTCTGGCTGCATCTAATCCCTGGAATATATTTTTCCTAGAATCTTTACTTATTTTCTTTCCTTTTAAACCGTCTAAAAGTTTAGTTAATTTTTTTCCGTCTAGAGTTCCTTCTCTTATATTTCCCTCAAATAAAAGTTCATCTATTTCTTTTAAGAATGCAGTCTTTTCCCCAGCTAAAGATTTATCCATAGTGATCTGCATGTCGGGAAATATTTTACTAATTTCTCTAGTTAAATTAGTTACAATTTGTTTTGCTCTCAATTGATCTTTAGCTATTAAATTTTCTTTTAGCCACGTAGACTCAGCCACTTCTTCGGTCATTCCTGATCTAGGTCTAAAAGGCATTCCAATATATTTATCCACCCATCTTAAAAATTTTGAATTAGAATACGCTAAATCTTTTCCTTGTCGTGCTAGTCCCTTGGCTGCAGTCGTTGCGCCAAATACAAATGGTGTAATTAAAATTGATTCTGATCCAAACTTAAGTCTATTTAATAATTTTCTCGCTGCATCTTCCCTTCCTCCTTCAGTCCATTCTTCTCTATCTAATTGTGTTGGACCACTGTCAAAGATATCTCCAAAAGTACCTATATCTTCTATGTCAGCTACAAAAGTTTCTCCTGCAGCTCCTCCCATTACACCAGCAGCAAATCTTTTCATCCCTGCTTTTTGATTTAATCTATCGGCTTTAACTTGTGCTCTAACAGCATTTTTAGAGCCGACGTTAGCATACTTACCAGCTTTCTTTGCTTTAATAGCACCACTCGCTAATCTTTGTCCTAATTTAAAACCATATGTGCCTGGTATACCAATTTGAACTAAAGCTTCGGTTAATTTACCAATAGCTCTTTCTTCAGCTACTTCTTCAAATGGATTAAGTTTATCAAAAAATCTTTCAACATCGGCAGCTGTATCGGTATCAGCTCCTAGATCAATTAGTTCTGCTGCCAAGGAAAAGATTCCTTCAGGTACTTTAAGGACTCCAGATGCAACTCCAGCTGCACCAGCTTTGTACCAGCTTACTTCATTATTTTCTTCGGTGGGATTAAGAGGAACAATAGCCATTTAGCTTACCTCGTCTTCTGCACTATATCTTTTTCTTTTCGTTTACCTTTTTCTCTTCGAACGATTAGTTCTATTTCTTCTTGAGTCACAGCGTTAGGCTCATATAATTTTCTGTATTCGAAATTAGGATCATCAGGGTTTAATAAATAAAGACCTCTTTCTTTTGCTTCTTTGTGAGCCTGTTCATTTGTTAATTTAAATTGTATAGAAGAGTCAGTTATTTTAACTTCTTCTTTTACTGAACCATCAATATCAGGAGCTACATCATCTATAGGGGATAAAGTTTCTGAATCAAAAGTTTCTAATGCTAATGCATTGCCTGTAGGATCTTCAGGGTTTTTAATTATTTTTTTAATACTGTTGTCAGTAATATCATAGAAGTATTTTCCTATGTTATTTGCATAGAATTTATCTCGATTCTTCGCCTCTGTTCTGCTCAGTTCGCCTGTAAGTTTCCGTGGAACAAGTTCTACATCTATAATTTGTTCTGCTCCAAATTTTTCTATCATGTTAGGTTGAATTTTATGATCATAGGTTGATCTATTTTTTGCATGAAATCTATTTGTATATGTTCCTGCCTGTATATAGTCTTTTGTTGTGTCTAATATTAAAGCGTCTAGAGGACTTACTTCATCCTTGTCACTATAAGCAATCTTAGTTCTCTCTAAAGCTGCTTCATCTTTTATTTTTTGTAAGTCTTCATCTGTTTGTTTCTGTATTCCAAGTTGAGTTCCAGCTAATCTTATATCTCTCTCTGCTTTTGCTCGAGCCGATAGATCGCTCAAAGCTTGTTCAGTAGGTCCAGTAGTTGCTCTAGCTAAAGTAGCCAGAGTTCCACCTCTCTTAGGTTCATTCATCATCGCTGGACCAGCTCTAAGTAACCATGCAGTTAAGGGATCAACTCCATAATTATCTCCAGCTGCTTCTTTCAATTGGTCTGTAAAAATTTGGCTATAGTTACTGTTTGCAAAGTGTCCTCTCGGAGTAACGTTATGCATAATACCAGTCATGGCTTCTCCACCTCTACGAAACATAGGTCTTCTAAATGTATTGCTCATATTACCCTTTATTAAAAAAATCTTTGGTACCAGCTCCCATTAATCTATAGATACCAGCTAATGTTGTACCCGTTCCTAACGCTGTTCCAATTGGACTTGGAGAAGGAGAAACTGTTTGTTGAGTCTGACCTGGGTATCCAGAAATCATACTTGCAATTCCTGATCCATAGCTTTGGGCTGCTTGTAATGGTTGATACGCTTGTTGGTACGCTAATTGTTTTTGTGCATCAAGAAGAGCTTGAGTCTGAGCTTGTTGTGCTCCACCTAAAGTTGTTAAACCTGCAATTTGTTGACCTGCTAATGCTGGAGCTGCTTGTCCAAGAGTCATTTGATTTGCAAAATTTTGTTGCGCTGCTGTTTGCGCTGCGCCATATCCGGCTTGTAATAGTTGAGCTTGTAAAGCTGCTCTGTTCATATCACTTTGACTTTGATAGGCAGCTCTTTGTACTCCTGCTCTACCACCACCATAAGCGTCAGCACCATATGCTGCTGCAGCTAACGAAGGTAAACCTTTTTTCGCTTGAACATCAAATTCATCCATCGTAGTTTTAATAACGTCTGCCTGATACGGCGACATGTAAGCTTGATAGGCTGATGGACCTGTAGCACCAGCTGCTGTCTGTAAATAAGGAGCGTAACTTCCTAAGCCACTCGCTAAACCATACGCTTGAGTTTGTAGTGGGTCTTGCCCAGCTACAAAAGATTGGCCCATAAATTTACTTGGATCAATACCTTTGGTTTGACCTATGGCATCTGTTAACATGCCTAAATAATCTTTACCTGCTGCTTCAATAAATGGAGCTGGTAATGTTTGTACTTTTTGTACTTCAGCCATTATCCTACCTTATTTTCTAAATTTTTCATTGTATCGTACATCACTTGAGCGCCTTTTTCAACGCTTCCACCTCCTGCAGCCCTGACTGCATCGGCTGTGAATACGAATTCGTTATTAGATAACATCGCTGGGATGTCATCTGCTTTTTCTTTTATACCTACGGGAGGAATAAATCCACCACTATCTCTTAAATCCAGTTCCTTGATACCTGCTGCATTGTTTCTAGTTGGAAGTCCTTCCATCATCCCTGCTGCCTGAGCCGTTTGGTCTGGACCATAAGCAAAGCCCATTCTTCCACCTTTAGCTTTCTTATCAGGAGCTGTTGTTTTACCGGATTTAATGTCTTCCATTTTTTTCATAAGTTCTTTAATTTTTTCCCATCTGTCGGCAATACTCATTTCTAATTGTACTATACCTTCTTTATCATCATTACCTTCTGCATACCCAATTCTTCCACCTTTAGCTTTATAAAACGCATCATCTGGGGCATGGTATCCTTTAGGATAGTCTTTTGGTCTTGTATATTTTCCATATACCTCTGGATTACTTTCTCTCATTTTAAATAAAAATGATTCGTCAGAAGTTCCAATCTTAGGATCATACTTGTCTAATAGTCTTTCATCAAAACTATATGCGACGTCTCCTGAGCCTCCAGTTTTTCCGAATTCTGCTAAGTCTAATAACTTAACTCCATCAATTCCTCTTACTCTAAGTTCTTCAAACATTTCAGGTGTTGATCGGCCCTCTTTAATAATACTAATAAGTTCTACTGTAGTCATATTTCTTGGATCATTACTACCACTAGCATACCCAACTCTTCCACCAGTTGAATACATTTGTGTTTCAACCCATGTTGCAACTTCTTCAGCTGATTTTTCTGGATGAGTATTACTATGATATTCTGTTAAATGAGCTCTTAAAGCTTCTGGATTATTTTTAAGTTCTGTTATCTGGTCGTCGCTCATTCCTTCAAATGCTGTTGCACCCATTCCTAATCCTACTGCTGCTGTGCCCAAGCCTAAAGCTGTTGGCATCATGGAGCCTTTACCTCCGGTTAATTTCAGTTTACCTAAGAAACCTAAAGTCCCTTGTTCTCTTCCACCTGGAAATCCAGGAAGAGCTTTTTGTCCAAATAACCAGGGCTTCATCCCTGAAAGAAAACCTCCACCAAGCTTCCCACCTGAAAAAGGACCGGCTCCCATTCCCCACATACCTAAGCCACCAAGAAGGGCAGCTTTACCTATAGGGCTTTTAGCAAGTTTCTGAATAGGCTTTGTAATTTTTTTAATTAGACTTCCAAGACCGAAATGAGCTCTGCCTCCTGAAGCCATGTTGTTTTGATAATCCTCCATAAATTCTTCTTTAGATACAAACTCTTGACCTAATTCAATTTGTTTTATTTTATAATTCTGGTAAGCATCTTCCCATTCGGATTCCCAACTTGGGTCGGAAGCTACCTGCATATTAGGTTCCTGGATATTAGGATTCATATCCCCTGTATATTTAATGCTAGGCGCCCCGGCTTCTAATTTTTCTGAAATATTAATATCTGTTATTGCCATAATTTCGTCACATTTTAAGTTGAAGTGCAGGTGTGAATATCCTGTATTCTAGTACTTTATTTGATTTTTGAGGGGTCGTCAATACGTTTTACATGTAAAAGCTCATCCCAAAATCTACCACAGTATTGGTATTCCCCAACATGGGTAATATAATCCATGATATAAAGATAAACTTCTCCTCCTAAATCTGTCCATCTTTGACAGAAACCAAAGTCTTCGCCAAAGTATTTCTTAGTTTTAGGGTCATGTAATGTATCAAAAAGGTTATAAAAGTTTTTTCTACTAGTCTCTTTTCCATTGATATATGTCGGTTGAAATATTTCTAACTCTGGATGAGCTTTAATAAGCTTTTCAATAACATGTCTTTTAATAAGCATACATCCCGTAGGGGCATGAGTTGCTTTCATAACTCCTTTTTCCACAATAACCGATTCGGGATCAGGGACTTTAATAGGAAAAGTAAATCCAGCTTTCATTAAATCATCAGCTTTATCTATTTTTTCGTTCTCTAATCTACGCCACATTTTATTCCAATCTAAAGTTTTCATACTATAGGGACATGCTATTAAATCTTTCTCTAGTTCTAACATTTTAAAGATAGTTGAAGGATTAACATCAATATCCGAATCTAAAAATAATAAATGAGTATATTCATCTTCATGATTAAGAAAATCAGCGACACATAAATTTCTACCCTGGGTAACTAAGGAAGATTTTAAAAGAGTAAAACTTACAAGCATATTTTTCATCATACATTCTTGTTGAAGTTTTAAGACAGTTTGACAATAATGCATACTGACATCACTATGTACGGGAGTACATACCATAATTTTATAAGGAGATCTTTCTCCAATATTTATTTCTCTCACTATAGGTTCTACCTTATCATGTTTAATGGTTTGATACGTATCCTCATTAAACCAGATGGGTTCATGAGTAGCGTTATGTGTTTCATTTTCATCTAGATTGTCGAGTTTTGGCATAATGTTCAATTGCTCCTTTCAAAAATGCATTCCATGATGCGCCTTGTTTAGTCCAATTATAATATCTATCACAGTATTCCATTTGAAATTTTAAATGGTCCTTAATAGCATCAGTATGAATCTGTTCGGCAGCTGCTTCAATCCCTGCAGCAAATTTCATTGCTAAGTTTTTATAATTTCTGTCATAAGGAATATACATTGGAAACTCAGCACAAGTTTCAAACAAAGCTCCAAAGTTGGTAACTATCGTATATAATCCAGCTTTCATACATTCAATTGCAGAGATACAAAATGTTTCTTCCCATATACTAGGGTACGGAAACATATGATAATTCTGTAAAGAATTTTTTACTTCTTCATTGGATTTATGTCCAATATAATTAACATTGGGCAACTTCCTTGCTTGTTCAAATAAAGGTTCATACGTTGCTTGATTAGCATCATGAAAATGTTTTCCATAAATTTCTGTTGAAGAATAAACATCTAAACTAATTAGAGGATTCTTCACTAATTGCATGGCACCTAATAAAACGGATAGTCCTCTCCATGGTGTACATTGATGAACCATTTTAATTGGTTGTCCTTTTTGATAATCTAATTTTGATCTTGGAACATCTTCTACTCCATTTTTAATAACCACACATCTGTCATGAGGAAGATTAAAATGTTGTCTATATTTTTCATAACTCCAGTGAGTATTAAAAACATACCAATCATACTTAGTATGATTTTCTTTTTTCTTAAACCAGGGATACAAGTTAGGTTGATCATAAGAATTCTTTAACCAAATAATACTTGGCTTATTAGGGTTAATAGGTAAGCGTTCAGGAACAGAAAGATGTAAGTCTATTTGTTCAACTAATTTTTGGTCTACAAATTTTTTAAAGTGGGCTAATTGTAGTTCCGTTCCACCTTTAGGATTTTGGTTTATTAATAACATAACTTACTGATGTCCTCCAATATGGTATTTTTTTTATAGGCTTTGATTTATGTAATTGAGTAGAGTTGAATAATACAAAATCGCCTGGATTATATTTAATAACTTCGCCTTCTACATTTAATTCTCCACCCCACTCTTCAGCCCATTGTGGTGTAAAAAATCCTACGATGCTATAAGTATCTTCTGGGTTATCTTCATGAAACTCTGTATAATGATTATCATTTTGAGCGTTTAAAGATATTCTTTTTATATTTCTTGTTAATCTAAAGTTATGTTGTTTCTGTAACTCTGCATTTATTCTATCAAACAAACAATTAAAATAACCTATCCAGTATTGATTGTTATAAACAATCTCGTGATTATTTATTAAAATTATTCCAGGAAAAGATCCTCCCAAAGTGCTTGGATCACTTGATCTAGATAAATGCCATATATTATTTTCTGTTAATCCTTTATACAAATCAAAACAATCTTCTTTAGTTAAAACATTATTTATTATTTTTATCATTAATTATCCTTTCCATTATTTTATAAGTATTAATTCCTTCGTTTGTATTATACTCAGGTTCAGGACTACAACATATAAAAATTTTGTCAAATGTTTGCTGAGGAATAGAGGTTAAACGTTGGTCAAATTTATATGATTTTAATTTTTTATTCATTTTTTGTCTATTAAAATGACTAGGATGAGCAGACTCAGGATTATTAATCCACACATAATTTATTTTATTGGGGAACACATTCGACAAATGATACAACCAATTTCCCTCATTTAAATCATCATAGAGAAGATGAGCATAATCATGATGATGATCTATGTTGTATAAATTATATTCATCATAGCCATGAAGAAAATGAGAATAAATTTTATGATGATCATAGTCGAAAACTATATTAGAATTTTTAGATAATAAAGGAAGAGCAAATGAAAGAAGATCTTGTTGAGTTCTTAAATCTCTTACCCAATCACAATCAATAGAAAGAATATTAAGATTTTTTGCCACTATCACGCATTACTTTCTGAAGAATTTCTAAACCTTTAGGCGAAATGTGTACATCACAATCTTGTACAATATCTGGTCCTTCTTTCTTCTCTTTATATATTTCTCCTGTCTTTGTATTTCTCCAAGTAATTACAGTCGTGCAATTAATCTTAGGTAAATCATCTTTAGAATTTTGACTCATATTTATACCAACAAGGTATGGTGTACCTTGTTCCTTTCGTTATATGGTTTACTTTATGTGTTATTCTATTTCCCTCAAAACCTATTAGTTTACATTTTTTAGGATAAATAATTTCATCTCCTACTACTGTTTCTCCTCCGTCAAAATCATCATTTAAATATAAAATAGTGGAATAGGGATGATAGTCAAAGTCAATATGTTCTCCCTGGTTACTATGTTCTGGCCACTTTACGATTTGAAAATAATTGATGGTATATTTTTCATTTCGCTCCTTCGCTAATTTTTTTAATTTTAAGCCTAATTCATCCACTTCAGGGATGTCATGTATATACATACAGTCTATTACTTGAGTGGTTCTATGATGAAAACATCTTTTATCTTCTAAATTAAAATAATTATCCATTACGTTTCTAAACGTATCTGCATCTTTTTCCGAAATAAAATTTTCTCTTTCCTCTACTTCTTTAGCCATTCTGGTTTTCTCTATTTATCAAGGCGTACGAAACGATTCCTTGTATTTCATCCTTTGTTGCGCATGTCATTTTTAAAACATCGTTAGATTCTAGTACCAATGTTTTAGTTATTATATCAGTTGTAGAAGAAGCTGCAATACTTTGATTACCTATTCTATATGTCACAGCTGCCGTAGCATCTGTAACTTGAGTAACCACTGATAAAGCTCCTGCTGAAGACCCATTACTAGCTTGAATTTGCTTGATTAAAACAACTGAAGTAGCATTTGCTGTTAAAACAGACACTGTATTGGTTGTCGTTAAACTAAATCCCTGGTTCTTGTATTGAATAGTCATGATATAAAATAGTTAAATGTGTCTTGTTCTTCCTTTAAATCATTTTGAAAAGCAAAGTTCAACTCATTTTTTATTCCTTCAATAGCAGCCAAGATTTGTCTTTGATTATCTGGTGTATATTTTGGTTGAGGTTCTGGAATGTATGATGTTATTTTTGCCATTATTCATATTCCTTAAAGATGTCAGCTTTATTTTTTAGTTTTTGGTTAGCCATAAACTTCTCCATATTTCTAATATTCTTGGCTATTTTTTCTTGCTCTGTTTCTTCGTCAGTTGTTTCTTGATCTGCTGATAAAATTATATCGTCGATGTCTGGTTCCTGATTAATGATATCATAAATGCTTAATGCTACTCCTGGTAAAGTAGCTTTCTCCCCTAAAAATGGTAGAATGCCTCTAAGTCCTGTTATTCCCATGCCTATCAAATTTTTTTTCGGTTCGGGTTTAATACCTGTTCCACCCAGCATAATTTGATCTTGATATCCATCATTACCTTGATGCATATTTCCTGCGTGTAAATTTCCAGATGTAGTTGAGCCATGATGTTGTGCTCCTAGTCCTCTGGCTTGAGCTTCTCCAGGGGACATACCTTCAGCATAACCAACTCTTCCCCCATCATTAAATTCTCCCGTTGGATTACTTTCATAAGTAGACCAATTTCCAGGATCAGCTTGAGGAGGATCCATCGCTCTCATTTCATTTGGATTATTTACATCTAGACCTTGAAGAGTTGCTAATGCTGATGTAACGTTTCCTAAATTTTTCTCACTATAATCTTTTCCGGCAGCCAGTCTATCCAACATGTATTGTCTTCTTTTTTGTAAAGTTCCCATAGGTCCTACACCAAAACTTGAAACAGGATTATATCCTTCTAGAATTTGACCGGGTTGATAAAGGCTTTGTCCATAATCCATAATTGATTGACCATCGGGAGTTTTATATTCTTGTTGTCCAAGATAATCCCACGCTTTTTGACTAGGGGTGTCTGTAACATAATTTTTAAGTCCTCCACTAATCATCTTGGCTAACCACGTCCAGGGACTTCCCATAGCAAAACCTGCTCGGGTAATTCCACCCATATTATTTTCAACTCTACTTCCATAAGTTTCAGTCCAATCACGAGCTATCTCTGGCTCGTTAGCCCATAAATATCTTCTTTGTTTTTCAGATTGAAATGGCATTATCGTCTCCCGTCTGCCCGTGCATCTAATCTCAATGTGCCATATCTCCAGGTTTCGCCTGTAGAATCATTAGCAATATTAATTGAAACCAGTCTTCCTCTGGCTCGAGTATTTAGTTTATCAGTCGTTGATGTAACGGTAAAGGGACCTAAAGGAGAACTAACTCCCGTTTGATCCGGATAAGAACTTAGATATAAAGTAATCTTCGCATTTCCAGTTAAATATTTAAAATCCGGAATAACTCTGCTTACAGACATAAAATATTCTCCATCTCCTCTATAATCTACTACACCGGTTGAAGTACCCATCATATTCTTTCTTGAAGTAATATCATAGTCTCCAGATCGTATGTAGGCATCAATGGAAGTAGTTCCGGTGCTATTAACTTGATCAGTCCCTGTTTCTTGAGCATAATAAAAAGAAGCTCCATAAGTATTGGTAATACCTAAAATATCTGGAAAGACTGGAGTACCTGTGGAAACATAATCTGTTGCATAAGGTTTATCAAAAACATTTGCATCAGTCCAACTTGTTCTATCAAGAGAACTTGTCGTCCATACATTTTCTCCGTAATTATATGTTACACATCTATCAATTTGATCTGAACCATTCTTAGCATAAAACCAGCTGACTTCTGTATATAGACTATTGTGACCTGCATAAATAAGTTTATTAGCTGTGTAATTAAGTCCTAAATCTGTACCCTGAGTATCAAATACAAAATCTTCTACCAGACAATCAATCGATTTAACGGTACCATCGTATCTATAAAAACCCCCTGCATCCCCCATCCAGTAAACTGCTCCATTGGCAGAAACAGCTGAATGCATTCCCATGCATCCACAATTGGTACCAACTTGTCTAATACTAAATGTATAAGGAGGACCAACATACTGAGCCACATAAGCTGCAGTATCAGTTAGAATTAAAGTATAATCTTTTCCTGAAACAGCTGCTCTAATTTCATTTCCTGCATCGAGTCTAAAAGTTCCTGCAGTATTGATTTGTGTAGGAGTGTAGTCATTTAAATCTTCTTGATTAGAAAATCTTATAAACATTTTATCTTGAGTAGTAGCGTCTCCAATAGTTGTCTCTGTTCCAAGATGAAATAAATGTCTATCTCTATCAGAAACTTTTGTCATAAGTGAAACGGTAGGATTAGAAGTAGTAAGAAAATTAGTAGTTGATTGAGAAGCTCTAATTGTTCGAGGATTACTTGCCCCGGCATTCCAAGTAAAAGTTTTTCCATCTGAAATAGTTGCAACTAAAACTTGACCATAGTTATCAAGACTCCAGGTGCCTGGTTCCAGAGTCACACTACTTGTTGATCGCTCTGTGCCCCAAGTAGAATCGCCCCATAAATAAGTTCCCCATCCATAACCAACTGTTTGACTGGTTGGTCCTACTACGTAATAAGGATTAACTGTTGCAGCTCCGGCTGCAGTCATACCTGTTCCGGTTTCAGCAGTAGATGCTGTGATAGTAAATTTATCGACTGTTGGAACGGTTAAAACTTCATAAGCTTTTTCTAAAATTGCAGGTGTTAAAGTAGAATCTGCTGTAACACTCACAGAAGATAAAGTGATATATCTTCCCGGTTCTAAACCATGAGAAGCTTTGTCAATTGTAACTGTCGTTCCAGCTGCAGAACTTGTGGTAAAAGTACAGCCAGTGATAGCTGTATCTAAAGGAGAAATGTCATAAAGATCTTCCCCATAATATAAAAATAAACCCTGAGAAGTTCCAATTGCGACATACCGTTCTCCAGCTAAACTTGTAAAAGCATGAGCTGCTCTTCCAGCTCCGGGTAATGTTTTTTCGGAAGCCGTTAATTGGGCCCAACCCCCTATTTTTTCAGGGAGTCCATACCTAAATCTAACAAAATCTCCATCTACCCACTGACTTTCAGCGCCAGATTCAGTAGCTTGTTTATTAAACCCCGGGACAAATTTAAGCTTTTGTAACATATTATTTATGTTATATATTAGTTATGAATATAATGAAAGCCAGAATAATATGGTTTCCTGATAAGCTTACTAGCATAAATTTTGATTATTTGCAAAATAATGATTCTATTAATTGGGATGAACCCAAGGAAATTCAACACCTTAAAAATGTCAGACAATTTATGAAAGAAGATGGACTTCTTTTTCCAGGAGTCATAATGTTTAATTCTCAACAGAAAAAAGACGAAATTCATTGTGGACATTTTAGATTTAAAGTAGCCGAAGAAATGGGTTATGATGGGATCGAAGCTTATCGCGTTACTCATCCTCGAGACATCTTATATTTGACAGCCTTTACTGAAACATGTTATAGACATTATATTGAACTAAAGAATTTAAAGAATAACCATAGACCAGAACACAAATATTTATGACATATGAATCCTTAGAAGAAGCACAAAAATATCATGTTCAGAATCCTACGCATTGGCTTGGGGAATCTTTAGGAGAATATAAACATCAAATCTGGGATGTTATTGGTCGTCACAATGTAAAAACTGTTTTAGATTATGGATGTGGGAAAGCGCATTTTCATAACATATTATTTAATAATCCTAAAACTCCGGGTGCTCCCAATGTAGATATTACCGGTTATGATCCAGCTTATTTTCGGTTTGAAAAAAAACCTACAGGAAAATTTGATTTAGTTATATGCACTGACGTCATGGAACATGTACAAGAAGATCAAATAGATAATGTATTAGAAGATATATTTAGTTTTAGTGATAATGTTTTTTTTACCATTACTTGTTATCCGGCTACCCAGCTATTATTAAATGGAAAGAATGCTCATTATACAATTAAAGACCCCGACTGGTGGAAGGAAAAACTTAAATCTTATGATGGAAAATATAAAGTAGTTTTTCAAACACGACCAGAAAGAGGAGGAGATATTGTTAACAAAGAAGAATGGAATCCGAGCGCTGAGACTTTACGAAAATTAAAAGAAGAGACGAGAACGGGAGTTAAACGAAAAAACTTTTTAGATGATACCCAACGAGAAAAAGCAAAATTATTAAGATGAGTATAGAATTACTAGACACATCCCCTATACTACAGCCGAGTAGTAGTTTAATGGTAACGTATCCAAAAACTGTACAAATAACTTTTGGAAACTATCCTTATCCCGATCAAATAGAAAATATTAAAAATGAAATTAGAAATAATTTAACAGAAGAGCTGGAGGATGCGACTTATGTTCGAGGTAAAATGACACCTTGGAATTATTTTATTGATAATCCACTCACTACAAAATTTATTAATCACTGTATTAATACTCATCAAGGTACAAATGCAGAGCTCTTTCGCCACTTTTATCAGAAACATATTATCCAAAATCTATGGGGAATTGAGCTGGGCAAAGGAGATAGAGTTGACATACATCAACACTTTATATCCCATGGACTTTTGTATTTAACCGAAGGAAATCCTCTCATTTTGCCGGAACTGCAGGTGGAAATTACCCCTAAAGCAGGGGATTATTATTTCTTTCCACCGGGGATAAAACACTACGTAGATGAAGTAAAAGCTGATACTAAAAGATATACTCTCGTAATAAATATTGGCCCCAATATAAGCGATGAAAACTGGGAACGGAATAAGAGAATAAGGGATAAAGGGAAAAAAGAAGAAGGGAAACTCAAAGTATAATGGAAAAAAGAAATGTCCACATAGATAAGAATTTTATAGGTATATTTGATGGTTATCTTTTACCATCAGACTGTAAGAAAGTAATTGAATATTATGAAAAAGAAAATGATTTTACAGCAAAATTTACTCGACAAAATTTAGAAAAATTTCCTCCGGTTATGAAAGATGATACGGCGAAAGCTTTGAATTCGCAAAATCTTCATATATGGAAAGATAATTTTAAATCTTTCTTCGCCAATTTTGATTTAGCCTTAAAAAAATACGTCGACTCTACATCTCTCAACACTCTTTATCAGGAGTTAAAATATACCCACATGAAAGTACAAAAAACTTTACCGGGTCAAGGGTATCATATATGGCATATTGAACATGGACCAGGAGAAGAAAACCGAGTACTCACGTATTTAATTTATTTAAATGAAGTAGAAGAGGGTGGAGAAACTGAACTGCTTCATCAGAGTGTAAGAGTTAAACCTAAAACTGGAAGAATTCTTATTTTCCCTGCCGGGTTTCCCTATGTTCATAGAGGGAATCCACCTTTAAAAGGTAATAAATATATTCTTACCTCGTGGATAAATTGTGCTCCGAGAGATTAAACGGAAGGGGAAGTAAAAGAAGTAGGTCTAGCGCCTATTCTATTTATTTTTTGTTCAGCAGTTTCGCCTTCTACATTATTATTATCCCAACTACCTTGTAGTTCAGCTAAATGGACTGCATCCCAACGTGTTATAAATTCATTGAAATTGCCATGAATCGTGGAATCATAAGATGTGTGAGCTGTACCATCTCTATGTTCTACTTCATCTGTAGATGGAGTAGTTCCGAATTGGATAGCCCATAGATTTGAAAAATGTGCTTGATTCCAAAAAGAATCATCTTCAATCATATAACCAGTGTGTTCGTTGTTTGTATTAACATTTCTATTAATTACAATTTTATCTTCGAATACTACCGTCCATGATGATGATGTTGACATAAATTCTCTCCTTAAGTTTTAATTACGTATATAATTGTTAAATATGGTTGCACAACCGAAGTTGCATCTCCAGTAAAAGTCGCACTCATATTATGATCATGTCCTCCACCTGATCCAGAATTCCCAATTGAAGATGATTGTTGGTTAGTATTAAGAAATTGACTGCCCATGGCTGACATGGCTGGTGGTTGTTGATTTCCCATTCTAAATGGGTGGTTGTGACTCGCTAATTGTGCTGTTGAAAGAGTTGCATTTGCTGTAGAACCTCCAACGTTTCCAGTTGCAGCTACAGTGTTTGCTCCTCCTGAAGAAGCTAATGCTGCACTGTTTGATCTTCCTAATTGAACTTTATCTTTTAAATCTGGAAGATTAAAAGTTGTTGAACCATTTCCAGCTCCATAAGTTGTAGCAACAATAGCAAATAAAGCTGAATAAGTTGATCTTGAAACTGCTGCTCCATTACATTCTAAAAACCCAGTTGGTAAAGAAGTGTCTGACCAAGGAATTATGCATCCTGTTGGGATACCTTCTATTCCAGTAAGATTTGCACCATCGAAATCGTATTTTGTAGCTTCGTAATTTGACATAATTAATTATCTCCTATTTCTCCGTGTAAGTCCACCCAGTAGTAGCATCTCCTGAAAAAACTAATGTGAAAGCTGCTCCTTGAGTATTAACTGTTAAATCGGATCCTGCATTCGCTATATTAGAACTATTTCGTCCAACAGTCAATGCATTGCTATCAAAGTCATATCCTTGATCTATAAAAGACACTTCGTCTCCGATAGAGGGGGAAGCAGGTAGAGTTATAGTTACTCCTCCACCATTTGTATTAACAGCAAGTTGTGCTCCAGCTTGAACTGTTTCAGCTGCTGAAACAGCTCTCCATTTTTTTAATTCTTGTCCTTTATAAACATTTGTTCCATCCGACCATAAAACATAAGTATGTCCTTCACATAATGCTATTCCGGTACCGGATGTAGTTTTAAAAGTAAGAGTATATCCTGCATGATCACATGCGTCTTGTACTAAATAAGTTTTCTCCACTGAATCAGGCATTGTAACATTAACATTAGCTGATAATGTTCCTGAAAGTTTAATGACTTGATCTTTACCATTAGAAACAGCTCCATTAGTGAATGTTAATGATCTACTCGCATTGGTAACTCCAAATGCTCCATAACCACCAATTGCTTGTTCTAAGATTAATAAATTTGTATTAGTTATTTGTCCCCATGTTCCGGAGTTTTCCCCAGTAGTTTGGACCGTAAGTTTTAAACTTGCTGATGTTGAATTCGCCATTTTTTAATTCCTTATATCATCATTTTATTAAAAATAAGAGATAGTGTCAACTACTCTAAGCAGCAACGGGAACCCAACCTGGTGGGTCAATAGGTGCTGAACCTGTATCAACTTTGTTCCATATTAGAGCACTACCAGCTCCAAGGCTTGTTGTCAACTCAATTCCCGTAGGAATTACAGTGCTATGAATCTTAATTGAAGTACCGGATGCACCATAACCCAATGTCATTGGTAAAGCACCAGAATCAATATTCGCTATAGTATTTGCATCTAAAACTGCTGTTCCTTGTGCAGCAGTCATTGCTATTCCAGTAAGACTTACAGCGACATCTCCTTGCATTCCTAATGTACCTAAATTCATTACGGCTGCTTCGCCAATAATCATTGCATCAGGAGCTACATCTACTGCACCTAAAGTAACTTGAGCTACATTTAAAGTATTTGCTGTTATTGTGGCATCGCCAGATAATTCCGAAGAAGTTCCTAAAGTTGCAGTCATTGCAATTCCAGAAACTAATCCAGTTGCCCATGTTCCTTCTACACCCCAGGCATTATCTCCCCAATGTTGTCTACCCCAACCAGTTGCGTTGTAAGCCGAAACGGAACCAAGTCCCATTGTAGCCTGATTACCAGTAGCCATCGCATCAGGACCTGCATCAGCAGTTCCCAATGAATTAGTCATTGCTATTCCAGTAAGATAAGCAGTTGTAGTTCCAGTTGCTATTGCAGTGCCGGTTGCTAGACCTAGTTGTTGATTATTATTTGTAGAATTGGTTGCGTTCGCATCAGCTTGAGCTGTGACACTGCCTAAATTAGCAGTCATCGCTATACCACTTATAATGGCATCGCCATACTCGCCCCAAGCGTTTTCGCCCCAGGTAAGTCTACCCCACCCGTTGTTAATTTCTCCGGCTGTTGTTTCGTTCCCGAGTGTATTGGTTAATGCAAAACCTGTAGCTACAATTGCTACGTCGGCTTGATCGCCCCATTGATTTTGTCCCCAAACACCTGAACCCCAAGTCGGTTGACTCATAGGAAGTTACCTCCCTATTATCCTGAGATTCTTAGGATAGCTGCTGTACTTGTCGGCGCTGGAAATTGAATTGTAAACGTACCAGAAGTAGCTGTTTTATCTGCTCCAAAATCTAAAACACACACTGCTGCATTTGTGACAGTAGATGAAGTGTTATAAATTAAAGCTCCTCTAGCAGTTAGAGTTACACCAGTAAAAGAACGGTCTGCAAAATCAGCTCTCGCCACACCTGCAGAAATAGATGTTCCGTTATTGGTTAACGCTCCACCACCAGCTGTGTACTGTCCACTATTACTAACTTCGTTAGCTGATGCGTATGCAGTAGTCGCTGAGTTTAGAGTTGCTGAAGAAGTATAAAGGGCTATCTTGAACTTGTCTCCAGATGATGAAGCAAAGTTTTGATCGCCTTCCAATAGCTGTTTCTTGAATGCGTTTGCAATCGCTTGTGTTATAGCCATATTTTTTTTCTCCTATTTACCTATACGAGGAACACCACTTTGATATTCGTCCCGTCTTCGTCTTCCCATTTGTTCTATTGCGAAGCCTTCAACAACTTGTTTATACTTTCCTTCGTATAATTGCAAGAGGTCATTCGGGCCTTTTAGAAAACTAAATGCTTCTATCAGACATGCATACAAAAGTCCATTGGGAAACTTCAAACTTAAGTATGTTGTAGTAGTTGTACTCGATAATCCTGGGTCTTTCAAGGTAAAATTTAATTGAATGGTATAGGTCGCATTAGGAGTAGGAGCCACGACAATTGTATCAGCATCCCACCAGCTATAATATTTAGGCACTCCTGTCGAATTTTTAGGATTAAACTCGGACATAAAACTCGTATCTCTATACTGTAAAAAATCTCTATTATCGGCTGCTCCAACTCCGTCTGAATCAACAATTTGAGCCGATCTAATAACTAAACAATTATCTGGAGCATCAATAAATCTAGTTGAAGCCACCATACTAGCTGTTTCATATCTTCTATTGGCATCTAGATCTACATCCCTTAATATTCTCCATTCAGCGTCTTCTATAAACCCATTTACAATCGCATCAGTTAAAACTGTTGAATCTACTTCCGTGTAATTTCTAATTTTTGTTACTAATTCTGCGTATGTCATATTATCCTTGTTGGTAATCCAATGGTCCTGCTAAGACTTGGAATCCTCCTCCAGTTGCACTAGCTGCAGCATTTGAAACTAAATCAAATGTATAACTATTTTCTTGAGTTACAGTTGATGGTTGCCCAGCTTGGTTATGTGTTGTTTGTACCATGGTTATAGAATAACCACCATAAACTTTTGCTCCAGAAGCATGAGAACTCGCTGTGGTATTTTTGGGAGTGTACCCTCGAAATTGAGCATTAGTTCCTCTTGTGCATCCTGTTAAATTAATTCCTACTTTATTTGTGTATTGAACAACTTCATTTTCATAAAATCCTGTTGTGCTATTTACTTTTTCAATAACAATATATCCACTTGTAGGCAGATTAGTACCTACAGGTGCTAGTATTGGAATTGTAGTGTCAGTGCTAGTAATATCTCCTGATAAAATTGCTCCTGATAATTGTAAAGTATTTGTTGCAACTCCACCCACTGGAGATTTAACGGCAGTAAATCTTACAATATCATTATTTGATCTTTTACTAAAAGGTTCTGAAACTGTAACTTGTTTAGAAGCAGCTGCTGTTGTGAATGGATTCTTTGGTAAAAAATCTTGTGTTCCGAATTCTGTTCTAGCTGGTCTTGCTTTATCTAATCCTTGAGGATCAGCTACAAATGGTTTGGGTTCTAATTGTGGTTGCTTAGGTTCATATTCTGAGTAATGAACAAATGCTCCATTCCATTCTGTAACCATTTGTCTCCATGGATAAGCTAATCCACTTCGATCTGAAATTGCTAATGCGTGTTTTCCTTTTGCAAATTTTGCCATTATATCTCCGGATAATAAGTCTTAGGAGAAATATAAACACTTGCAGGAGATCCATCTTCTTGCAATGCTCTATTAAATTCATCCTCATAAATTAATTTCATTTCTTGTGTTCGCGCTGGAGCTTTTTTCATAGATAAATAATAAGCTAACCCTGCACACATAGCAGGAACAAATCTATTAACTACATCGGCTTCATTAGTATAGGCTCCGGCATCTTGAATTCTTTTTAAATAATAATAATGAATAAAATCTCCAGCTTGAGTGGAACCAGGAGTTAAATATAAAGTCATTGTAACTTTATCTATAAATCTTTGTACCCAATATTGTGAAGGTTGTCCTGTAGCTGTTTTATTTGAAAAAGCTGAATATTGTGATCTATTAATTTTTGAAAGTGGAGTGTCCACATTTGAAGTAGTTCTAAAACTGGCTTCTAATATATCGGATGCACCATAAACAGCTGTTGTACTTGAAGTCCCGTCGTCGGTTGATCTAAACATTGTATAGGTTGCTTGATCAGCCACTAAGGTAAAAGTATTCTCAGCTACTTCCCAAAAATGCGCACCTCTATTTTGCCATTCTTGAAACATTATATTTAATGATCGTCTAGCTGATTTTAAATCATTACCAGAATAATCAAAAAAACCTAATCTTTCAAATGACTCCGTAATTACATCATCTATCGAGAAATTTTTCTCGAATGTAGTTGTACCCGAAAACGCCATTGGTTACCCCTTACGTATACGTTCCAATAATCGTACAAAAATCGCAGTTAGTTAAATCGACATACATACCTGCATCACATTTAATTCCATCTCCAGGAACTTCAAAGCTTTGTCCGTGATTATCTGCATTTGAAAACTTTGCATGAAATACTAATTGAGAAGCTGTCTTATCTGAAGTCGCTTCATCATAAATTTTTATTTCTGCATCAGCTGCTGTTGCTTGTCCATAAACACCTTGTATTCTAGCTTTAGTAATTACAGCTGTTGTAGTACCTGTATATTTTCTAGCTAAACCATCTGCCGTTAAAGGGATAGTTTGTTTTACATCTGAACCGAATGCCATATTTTTTCTCCTTATTTATTTTCACTATGGGCCCGAAGGCCCATAATAATTATTTATTTATTAGCTCCAAGGTTGAGCAAATGTTCCATTACCAACCAACATAGCATCAATTTGCCATATTAAACCATCAACTGCTCTACATTGAATATATGATCCTTCAAGTCCACCTCTTGTAGTACCGTCCAAAGTAAGCGTGTCTGTGCCACCTGCATTAAATGCAGTTACCACTCCTGGGTCAGTTGCTGTGTTATTATAGAAGGCAGTCCCTCTAAAAACATCAGCTGTACTTCTACCTGCTGCAGTTCCTGCATTCAAAGTGAAAGTATTTCCTGAAAGGTTTGCTGTTACTAGGAACTGATAGTACAATCCAACTCTGTTTGTAGAGTTTGGATCATCAGGTCCTGCTACAGCAGAAGCTGCTGTATCTATGATTGAAGGTAGATTGAAAACAGTTGTGTTGTTTGTAATCAATGAAACCTTCCCTTGATATTTATCAATACCTGCAATATCCGTACCACCATCGACAGTACCTGATATTGATTGTTGCATTTGTGGGCCACTTCCTAAGAATCCTCTTAGGGATCTTACTGGTCCTGCGAACGTTGTTCTTGCCATAATTATTCTCCTAGTTTATAGGATATCGTCTCTAGGCCGTCGACTATACGCGTCGATATCCAATTAATTAATTGTATAGTGAGATATTTATATATTAGATTTTAATTGAGTGCAAGAGATCCCTAGGCTAAAAAGCAATTTTCAGCGATGTGGCGTTTATTTAAGTAGCCACAGAAACTTCGGGGGCAGAATTTCTAATTGCATTTTCTCTATCTGCAATCTTACGTTCCTCGGCTTTAATCTCATTGATAGTGTCTTTAATAGCATTATCAATTTTGACCATATCCAGAGTATATTTACCACTTTGCTCATACTCCAGCTGCCACTTCAACTCCAAGGACCTTTTTTGTCTGTACAGGTCTTGTACCATCGATAACCTCTTCATAAGTTATTCTATTAGGAACATCTCTAAACATTCCCTGTGATTCCCAGACTATACTCTTTTCTCCTAATTTGTCAACTATAGCCCTTTCAATAGACTCAGCATTATCATTAGCTAAAATTTTAAATTTAGCATGATGATCATAAGCCCAGATTTGTACGAGATATTCCTTCATTTTACTATTCTTTCATACAATTGTGGCGAAACTATGTTTCGCCACAAAAGATTAATTTAATTACGCACCTTGAACGCCAAAGATACCTCTATAGTCAGATACACCAAATCTGTATCTTTCTCTAGCTTTGTATCTTACGTTACCAGTATCGAAGTCCCCTTCCATCGCCGTTTTAATCGGCGTTCTTTCAAAGTACTTCATACCATTTGGTACGTCAGTGATAAGATACCAAGAATCTGCATCAGTTAAGAAATTGTTCACTCTATAACCTTGAGGAACCATTCCCATAGATACGATCGCATTGATGTCGTTATCAGCAGTAGAAGTTCTACCTTGTGACTTCATAAGTCTCTCAGCATTAAATTGATTCGCTGGTGGAACGATCATTTTCATTCCTCTAGCTGCAATTTTTAAACCTCTTTCGTCTGTCATTGCTGCAATGTCTACCAATGCTTGTTCCAATGAAGTCTCATTAAGGTCTGCTTGAGTTGTCAAAGTATTTTGAACTGTTCCAGCAATCGTTGGGTGGTTTGTCGCAAACAACGCAGACCCATCTCCTGATGTGAATGTAGCTGTTTGTGGTAACCCATTGATCAATGGATCAACTGCTTTGATTTGTTTAGTATTCGCCATAGAACGTGCTAATGCTTTTGTATATCTAGACGCAAGTCTGTCATACAAGTTATCCTCGATCGCTTCTTCAGTGATCGCGAATGCTAGTGCAATAGTTTCCATTGTGTAACGAGCAGTGTAAGTCTCTTGAGCATTGTCAAAAGTTACAGCTCCACCTTCAGGTTTAACTGCTGCATTTGCAAAACCAGATAACATAACTTCTTCTTCAAACGCTCTGTCAGAAGATTCTGTTACATATATCTCAGCATGTTGGTTCTCATAACGTTTATATTCCAAGCCGAATAGTGCATTCAAACCTGGCTCTAGTTCTTTAACTAGTTGTCCTCGTGATATCGCCATGTTATCCTCCTATACTCCGGCTGTGCCATTAGCTAAAAAGTGAGAATTCACTTTAACAATCCAATTGACATGAGAAGCACCGATTTCATCGTTATCGATATTCTTACTCACACCCAGGATTTTTAGCTGCTGTGCTGTTGTTGTTAACGTGTCGTTATCCAGCTCAACTCTAGAAATATAGTTTGCTGAATCTCCGGCAGTGTATTTGATGTCTGCACAATTGAACACATTAGTCTGCGTTGAAGCAGTTGTGTCTGAAGATTGTATTTCAAATCTCTCGTACGGATCATCAGCTACGAAACCAACAATATCAGTTGCAGTGTTAGCTGCTTTGAGATTGTTAGCCCACGTAGGCTTACTTGTGTTGGCATCAGTATAATAAATACCATTAAGTGAACCTAAGATAGTTGCAGTTGAAGTTGATACAACAGTTATATAACCAGTCGACGCTGCTTGAACAGGGTCGTTTTGGTACATAGCTGCTGAACTAGCTGCAATGCTAAACTCAGATAAACCTTGGTTGTCATCATTCTGACCAACTTTACCGATCGGTCTTAGACCGAACGCTACTGTTTGATTTGCCATGATGGCCTCCTTAT